>ERZ1643247.156-NODE-156-length-92476-cov-11.347172_pt1 | contig 92476 bp, 76 predicted proteins | sample MGYA00579264_ERZ1643247 | MGnify/ENA primary metagenome ERZ1643247 (study PRJEB29033, sample SAMEA4952262) | chicken gut metagenome | biome: Broiler Chicken; feature: Gastrointestinal Tract; material: Caecum | place: Ireland | collected 2018 | study: Broiler... | reverse complement strand
TTCCAGCTCGCTCAGCTTTCCGTAACTGTCAAGCAGCCTGTCATCGATCAGCTCCACTGTGATCGTCATGACATCCAGACGGTTTTTCCGCTCTACCAGGATCTCATAGTGTGGTCCGATCTCCTCGATCTTTAAGAGCACTTCTTCGATCTGGGTCGGGAATACATTGACGCCCCGGATCACGAGCATATCGTCCGCGCGTCCGGAAATATTCTCTATCCTGCATGTGGTGCGTCCGCATTTGCAGGGCTCATATGTAATCCTTGTCAGGTCGCCTGTCCTGTATCTGACCAGCGGAAGCGCCTCCTTGCCAAGGCAGGTCACCACCAGTTCGCCCAGTTCGCCCGGGGGAAGCACTTCTTCTGTCTCCGGATCAATGATCTCCGGGATAAACCAGTCTTCATTAACATGCATGCCGCACAGCTCTGTACACTCTCCGGCGACACCCGGCCCGCACAGCTCGCTCATGCCGTAGTTCTGCGTACAGACAAACTGGCTGCCCCAGACCTTATGCATCTCATCGCGCATGGGCTCAGTCATGCCTTCGCCGCCGAACAGCCCGATATGCAGCTTTAAGTCTTTCGCAGGATCAATGCCTCTCTTCCTGATCTCCTCGCCCAGGTGCAGCGCATAAGAGGGCGTAGCCACAAGAAGCGTCACTCCCATATCCTGAAGGAACATGATCTGCTTATTTGTATTTCCCGATGACATAGGGATTACGGATGCCCCGATCTTCTCAAGTCCGCCGTGTAAGCCCAGCGCGCCTGTAAAGGTGCCGTATCCGAATGAGATCTGAGCCACATCATCAGCTGTTGCCCCGCCCATGCAGGCAAGTCTCGCCACATTGTTCAGCCACATATCCAGATCGTTTCTCGTGTAGCCCACGACCGTCGGCTTGCCTGTCGTGCCAGAGCTGGCATGATAACGCACGATTTCCTTTTTGTCCACCGCGAACAGGCCGTCCGGGTAGTTATCCCTGAAATCTGCCTTGTATGTAAACGGCAGTTTCTTAAGGTCATCGAGTGAGCGGATATCCCCCGGCTTTATGCCTGCCGCATCCATTTTCTCACGGTAAGGCTTTACTCTGTCGTAAATATACCGGACCGTACCTTTCAGCTTTGCAAACTGTATGGCTTCGATCTCATCTCTCGGCAGAGTCTCTTCCTTTGCCCATATCATTGTGTATACCTCCTTCAATATGCCGTCGCAGAATAACCGGAGCAGGATTTTGCTCCTGCCGGGACTGCTGCACTCAGCGGTCCCTGTCCGCGTCCTCCGCGCGACAGAACTGTTAACAGTATACCACATTGCTTTCTCGAGTTAAAGTGCTAAATCAAATTTTCTTCCCATTCTTTTTCTTTAAATCCGACCAGGACTTTTTCCCCCGCCACAAGGATCGGACGCTTTACGAGCATGCCGTCCGAAGCAAGGAGATCAAACTGCTCTTCCTCATCCATATCCGGGAGCCTGTCCTTTAATTTCATCTCTTTATACAGATTTCCGCTGGTATTGAAAAACCGCTTCAGCGGCAGTCCGCTCTTTCGGTGCCATTCTTTCAGCTCCTCTGCTGTGGGATTATCCGTCTTGATATCGCGGAACTCATATCCCAGGCTTTTTTCCTCCAGCCATTTTTTTGCTTTCATGCATGTGCTGCATTTAGGATAACATACAAATAACATATCTATTGTCGCCTTTCTTCTTATTTTTAAGGTACTCACCAGTATATTACCATAGAATCTCCGATGCATCAGCCCCCAATTATTCTCCTTTTTATCCTATGCTCGCAAATAAATACATTTCTGATGTCCATGGCATATTGCGAATTTCTTCTTTTATGTTAGAATAAATACGTCTTAAGATTTTGTCTGTCCGCGCTGAGCGCGGTCATTATATAAGGAGGAATTATCATGCACTGTTTTAGAAAAGTAACTGAGGATCTGTATTGGGTCGGCGGAAGCGACCGGAGGCTGGAACTGTTTGAGAATATCTTCCCGCTCACAAAGGGAGTCTCATATAACTCCTACCTGCTCCTCGATGAAAAAACCGTCCTCTTCGATGCTGCAGATCATGCCATAGGCCGCCAGTTCCTCGAGAATGTAAAAGCCGTTCTTAACGGACGCGCCCTGGATTATCTTGTAGTGAACCACATGGAACCGGACCACTGTGCTATGATCGAAGACCTGGTGCTCCGCTATCCGGAGATGCAGATTATCGGGAATGCCAAGACCTTCCCCATGATCAGCCAGTTCTTTGACTTTGACCTGGAAGGCAGGACTGTCACCGTGAAAGAAGGGGATACGTTCTCTTCCGGAAAACACACCCTTCATTTCGTCATGGCTCCCATGGTACACTGGCCGGAAGCAATGATGACTTACGATGAGACGGATAAAATCCTCTTCTCTGCTGACGCCTTCGGGACCTTCGGGGCTCTCAACGGTAATATCTTCAATGATGAACTTGATTTTGACAGGGACTGGCTCGATGAAGCGCGCCGTTATTATACAAATATCGTAGGGAAATACGGCATGCAGGTACAGAATGTGCTGAAAAAAGCCGCCGGGCTTGATATCAGCGTCATCTGCCCGCTCCACGGTCCCATCTGGCGCACAGATCTTGACTACATCATCGGAAAATATGATATCTGGAGCAAATATGAGCCGGAGGAGAAAGGTGTCATGATCGCTTATGCCTCCATGTACGGAAACACAGAAAACATGGCAGAGATCTTCGCCGCTTCCCTCGCTGAGTCAGGGGTAAAAAATATCCGGATGCACAACATCTCCAAGACACATGTGTCCGAGCTGATCTCTGACAGCTTTAAGTACAGCCATATTGTCCTCGCAGCACCCACCTACAACAACGGCATCTATCCGCTCATGGACAATTTCCTGGAGGACATGAAGGCGCTGGCACTTCAGAACCGTACAGTGGCAGTCCTCGGGAACGGGACCTGGGCTCCCCAGTCGACTAAGCTCATAACCGCAAAGATCGGCGAGATGAAGAATATGAGGCTGCTGGACGGCGCTGTCACCATTAAATCTGCCGTAAAAGATCCCCAGATGGAAGAAATCGTATCTCTTGCGGGACAAATCGCAGAAGAAGTGTTATAATATCAGTTATCTCACATTTTAACTTACGAAGGAGGAGTTCTTATGAAATTAGTTATCACCATGAGCAGACGTTTCGGAACCGGAGCAAGCATCATCGCAAAAGAACTTTCCGAACGTCTAGATATCCCCGTATACGACAAGGCGTACATCGAGGAACAGCTTCACGACCATATGTATGAGAGTGAGGCGGAAGCGATCCGCAAGCTTGCGGAGAAGCCCTGCATCATCCTCGGGAGATGCGCTTCCGATATCCTGAAGGACAGGATGAACGTACTGAACATCTTCGTATGCGCGGACAAAGAGGACCGCATCCGCCGGATTATGGGAAAGGATAACCTCTCCTATGATGAAGCAAAAGAAAAGGTGGAGAAAACTGACGAGGAAAGAGCCTCCTATTATTATGAACATACCGGAAAGACCTGGGGTGATGTGAATGATTACCACATGATCATGGACACTTCCGAGCTGGGCGTAGAGAACTGCGCAGATATATTGATGCATTATTTCGAGAAATGTGAATATATCTAAACTGCAATAAAGGCTTTCTGCTGATCTTTTACTTCAGCAGAAAGCCTTCATTATTTTTTACATTTTTATTTTAACCTTTTCAGCGGTCCTATTCCGCAGCATCCGTCCCGGCTGTATCCTCGGAGCCTTCCTCCGCTGAACCGTCTTCTGTCGTCCCGTCCCCGGATGTTTCCTCCTCGGATGTAATGATCGTCACGCCGATGTCGTCAAAATCCACTTTCTTCCAGATTTTTTCGTTAACCTGGATGTCCGCCGCATCTCTCCACTCTTCGAGAAGAGAATCATACTGATCCTGCTTCCTCTGCTCGATAATATTGGTTTTCTCCTGATCTGTTGCCTCACGGTCAAGCAGGCTGGTCAGTCTTGCCACATAAAGCCCGGAATCCGTCTCCACAACATCCGTCACATCGCCTTCTGCCGCGAGCGCGTCAGCCGCTGCCACAAGGTTCTCATTAGGAGTCGTGCTCTCAGAATCAAATGTCGCTGTCTGCACTTCCACACCAAGTTCTCCGGCTGCTGCCGCCAAATCCTCGCCGCCCTTCACTCGATCGGCAAGAGACTGCGCTGACGTCTTGAGCGTCTCCTTCTCCTCGTCCGTCAGTTCTGTGGAATTACCGGAATCATCTGTCGAGGTATAGGAAAAATACACATAATCCATGCTCTTCTGCGCCGCTTCCTCGTCAGACACTTCCTCATCCACACCCTCTCTCATCTTGCTGTCCATCTTATTCTGAATTGTAGAAAGCTCGAGGAACTTCTCAATATGTTTCTGATATCCGGAGACAATCTCTTTGGCGTCCTCTGTATTATCATCACTGAACTTTGCCGCCGCGTCCTCGATCGCCTTTTGTTCGTCCTCGGACAGCGTCACTTCATAGTCCTGCGCATGCTGGGAAATGATATACATATTTTCCAAGCTTTCCAGTATGCTGTCTTTCATAGACTCCTCATACGTCTTACCATCCCCTGCGTCCTGGGACCACATTTCCTCCGCGGTCGTGCCCATCATGCCTGCATAGTAAGTCTCATACTGCCCCTGCATCATCCTGGCATAAAAATTTGCCACTCCCAGGGTAATATCCTCATCTCCGACTGTCGCCACAACAGCGTCTGTATCGATCGAGCCGCTGCATCCTGTCACAGACATTGCCGCAAGCACGCCTGCCGCTGTCAGGACCGCCGCTTTTTTCCCAAACTGTACCATAACCAGCCTCCTCTTTCCTCTCTGTATCCTGCACCGCGGTGTTCCGTGATGTCAGGGCGGGCAACTTTTTTACTTATCCCGCATACACTGATACATTATATCGTGTTTTCAGAAAACTAACAAGTCTGAATCACAAAATCTTTACAAATGCATTTTCACAAACGAAGGGACCGGATATCCTCCAGGATCTTTCGGATGGTATCCAGGATACTCTCTCCTTTTTCCTTCCCGCTTCTTCCCTTTTTCCGATACAGGAAATACGGCGGTTCCTCGGCTTTAAACACAAGGCTGCTTCTGTAAGACTGAAGAAGGGCAGGAATTTTTCCCGGATCGATCTTTGCTTTCTCATACATGGTAAACTTAAATTCTTCACCTTTCTGCTCTACCGCGGTCACATAAGCCGAGTGCGCCAGTCCCTTGAGCGCAGCGATATAGAGCAGCTGCTGTACCTTTTTCGGAATATCTCCGAAACGGTCGATCAGCTCTTCCATCATATCATCCATCTCTTCCTCATTTTCTATGGCAGCAATCCTTTTGTAGATATCCAGCTTCTGGTATTCATTCTTAATATATGATTCAGGAATGTATGCATCAATATTCAGATCCACGGACGTATTGAAGCTCTCTTCCTCTGTTCCGCCCTTGAGTCTTGTCACTGCCTCATTGAGCATTTTACAGTAAAGGTCATATCCCACTGCCTCCATGTGCCCGCTCTGGGCTTCCCCGAGCAGGCTGCCCGCGCCGCGGATCTCCAGATCCCGCATCGCGATCTTAATACCGGACCCAAGATCGGTAAATTCCCTGATCGCCGCAAGGCGCTTTTCTGCCACTTCTTTTAAGAGCTTATCTCTCCGGTAAAGGAGAAACGCGTATGCCATCCTGTTCGACCGTCCCACACGCCCCCGGAGCTGATAGAGCTGGGAGAGACCGAACCGGTCCGCATCCTGGATGATCATGGTATTTGCATTGGAAATATCAAGTCCGGTCTCAATGATCGTAGTAGAGACGAGAACATCAATATCCCCATTGATAAAATCATACATGATATCCTCCAGCTCTCTCTCCCTCATCTGACCGTGAGCAAACGCTACATTAGCCTCCGGTACGAGCTGCTGGATCTTTCCTGCCACATCCGCGATATCCGTAACCCGGTTATAGACATAGTAGACCTGTCCTCCTCTTGCCAGTTCCCTGGTAACTGCCTCGCGTACCATCTCGTCATTATACTCCATCACATAAGTCTGGATGGGCATCCTGTCATGGGGAGCCTCCTCCAGGACACTCATATCACGGATACCGATCAGACTCATATGAAGCGTCCTCGGGATAGGGGTTGCCGTCAGAGTGAGCACGTCGATATTTTCCTTTAATTTCTTTATTTTCTCTTTATGCGCCACTCCAAACCGCTGCTCCTCGTCAATGATCAGAAGCCCCAGATCCTTAAACCCCACATCTTTGGAGAGAACGCGGTGTGTGCCGATAACAATGTCCACCATTCCCTTTTTCAGGTCTTCCACTGTCTTTTTCTGCTGATAAGAGGTGCGGAACCTGCAGAGCAGGTCGATCCGAACCGGAAAGTCCTTAAGCCTCTGCACGAATGTATTATAATGCTGCTGAGCCAGGATCGTAGTTGGCACAAGGTATACTACCTGCTTTCCCTCCTGAACTGCCTTAAAAGCAGCGCGGATCGCGATCTCTGTCTTACCGTAACCCACATCTCCGCAGATGAGCCGGTCCATGATCTTCGTGCTTTCCATGTCATGCTTCGTATCTTCAATCGCCTGTATCTGGTCCTCTGTCTCCTCAAACGGGAACATTTCCTCGAATTCTCGCTGCCATACTGTATCAGGCCCATAGACAAATCCTTCTGAGCGCTGACGTACAGCATACAGTTTCACCAGATCTTCCGCCACACTCTGTACTGCTTTCTTTACCTGGCTCTTTGTCTTCACCCATTGCACTGTGCCCAGCTTATTCAATCGCGGTTTCTTTGCATCCGCGCCGGCATACTTCTGGATCAGATCCATCTGGGCCACAGGGATGTAGAGAACGCCGCCCTCCGCATAGGAAATCTTCATATAATCCTTTACGATCTTATCTGCCTCGATCTTCTCTATGCCCTGGTAAACACCGATCCCGTGATTTTCATGTACTACATAATCTCCCGGCTTAAGCTCCGCAAAATCCTGGATCTTCTGCCCTTCGTACTTTCTGCGGCGTTTCTTTTTTTTCTTTCTGCCAAAGATATCCGTCTCAGATATGACGATAAATTTCAACATAGGATACTCATATCCCTCTGCCGCATACCCGCAGGACACCATAATCTCTCCCGGATTTACGGTCCGCTCCATATCCTCACTGTAAAAACTGCTCAGGTCATAATCTCTCAAATCTTCAGCCAGACGCTTTGCCCTTGTTCTGGAGGCTGACAGCAGAACAACCCGGTACCCCTCCCGCTTCAGCCTTTTCAGATCACGGGTGAGAAGCTCAAAACTGCTGTTATAAGGATTAACTCCTTTCGCCTGGATGCTGTACGATTTTTTTACACGGAACATTCCGCACCTGGACTCCAGAGTCGTTGTTCCGATACCGCTGTACTCGTTCATCCTGCCGATAATGTCTTTTGTCTGGAACACTTTAAGCTGCTCTTCACGGGCTTCGTCCATTCCCGCCTCAATCCTGTTCTCCCGGCTGTGGAAGTACTCCTGTTCCAGCTCTTCCGCCATCTCCTGAAGACGATGCGGCTCATCAAGAAAAAGAAGAGTCTTGTCTTTCGGAAAATACTCCAGAAAAGAAACAGTCTTAAGCCCGTCCGCCCAGTTTTCCGAAGCCGGATATATAGTGATTTCACTTAAATTCTCCACAGAGCGCTGACTCTCAACGTCAAAGCTCCTTATGGAATCAATCTCGTCTCCCCAGAGCTCGATCCGCACGGGCAGCTCCTCAGTCAGCGGAAATACGTCCACTATTCCTCCCCGCACGGCAAACTGTCCGGGACCCTCAATCTGGCTCTCTCTCTCGTATCCCATGGACGCGAGGCGTCCCTCAAATTCTGTCAGATCCATCACGTCTCCTCCGGCCGCACAGATCCGCGCTGCCCGTATCTCCCCGGGATGCGGCAGACCGTCCAGGAACGCATCCATAGTAGTGATCACTGTGACAGAGGATCCCTCCTTTTTTTCGATCAACGCCCGGAGCACCTGCATCCTCTGATCCGTCAGTACCTTCCCTTTTATGTCCGCATAGTAAAAAAGGAGATCCCTCGCAGGGTACAAATAGACATCATCCGTAAAAAGCCTGTACTCCTCATACGCCTTTTTCGCCTTTTCCTCACTGGAAAAAGCGATGACTCTGTACTCACAGCCATCGCCCAGCGCATACATCAGATGAGTCTTCTGGGAATTGGTACACCCCGCGATCTGTATGATACCATTCCCTTTTTTTCTGTCGCGTAATAATTCCTGATAATCCGCAAGTTCTGCAAGCGGTTCCAGTAAAGCCTGCATGTTTCTTATCTCTTCCTTCTATTCTTTCTTTTTACGGTTAAATTCATTCATCGCTTCATTAAGCTGTCCCGACAGGATCAGCTCAGCCGCGCGGACCGCATTGTCATATCCTTCATCCATCATTTCTCTCTCACTCTTTGAGAAATGTCCGAGCACATAGTCCGCAAGGTCATATCCCTTTGGCTTTTCTCCTACTCCCACTTTGATCCGGGGAAATATCTGAGTCCCAAGATGCGCTATGATATTTTTGATGCCATTGTGCCCTCCCGCGCTTCCTTTAGCCCGGATGCGGAGCTGGCCCACGTCCAGACTGATGTCGTCATAGATCACAAGGAGCTCATTCTCTTCATCTACCTTATAATAATCCACAAGGCTGCGTATGCTTTCCCCGCTTAAATTCATATATGTCTGCGGTTTTGCCAGGATCACCTTCTGCCCCTCGATAATGCCTTTTCCTATATACGCTCTGTGTCTCTTTGTGTCTACTGCTATATTGTATTTCTCCGCGATCCGGTCTATTACATCAAAGCCTGCGTTATGTCTTGTGCCCTCATATTGTCTGTCAGGGTTCCCAAGTCCTGCTATGATAAACATTTTCTGTCATTCTTCCTTCCCGTACTTTTTTCGGCGCCCCGGGGATCCTTCTGTCCGCAGACAGCTCCCCGTTTTTTCCGCAAAAGCTATTTTACAGCATCCTCCCCTGTTTGTCACGCAGTCCCCATGAATATTTTCCTTTTTCCGGTCATACACTTATAAAAAACGGACCGCCGTAAAACCGGCAGCCGAATCGACCGGGAGGTAACTCTATGAGTTCCAGAACAAAAATCGTTGTCCTGCACATGAAGGAGATCATTTATACTGCCATCTTTGCGGCACTCGGAATCCTGCTCATTGTCCTGCTTATCATCATGTTCCGCCCTGACAAAGATGCAGGCAGCGCGGATACGGGGAAACAGTATACCCCAGGGATCTATACATCCACCCTTACCCTGAATAATACAAACCTGGAGGTTGAAGTCTCCGTGGACAGCTCGCGCATCAATTCCATCCGATTTTCCAACCTGGATGAAACCGTGACTACTATGTTCCCGCTCATCCAGCCTGCCATAGAAGACATTGCGGAACAGGTGTATGAGACACAGTCCCTGGACGATATCTCCCTGTCTGAAGATGCGCCTTATACATCCCAGATCATACTGGACGCAATTAAGGAAGCCGTAGGAAAAGCCGCAGTCGAATAAACTGCGGCTTCTCCAGATGTTTCTTTTCTTAGAGATATTAATTCCTGTTATCCTTCTACGATCAAATACGTCCCGTCCGGGAGAGGGAACACTTCAGATGCTTCCTCAAGCTCCTCCCGAGTCATTCCATCTATGTCTGCGCCCTCTTCTTCAAAGTATTCTCTCACCTCGTCCAGCGAGTGAACGACGACCGCCATACAGTCCTCCAGGAAAGCCTCTGCTTCTTCCAGATTTTCCGCTACCGGTTCATCAAAAAGCTTTTTCTGATCTTTCAAGAATGTCTTCAGGCAGATCTCGCTGTAATCACTCATGTATCTTCCTCCTCTCATCTATCATCTCAAGTATCTCCTCCGCAGAATCTGCGATCCGCGCGCACCCTGCTCCTGCGCTCTCCAGCACTTCCCTTGAGCGGAATCCCCAGGACACAAGCACCGTCTCCATCCCTGCCGCTGCTCCCGTTGCCGCATCCACCTCGGAATCCCCGATATAGACCGTCTCATCCGCCGCCGCGCCAAATGCTTCCGCAATAGCGAGGGCCGCAGCCGGGTCCGGTTTCCTCGGCACGCCTTCCCGCTGTCCCCTCACTATATCGAAAACATCATTTCCAAAGATCGTTTCCACCACATGCACCGCCTGGCGGTCCGGCTTGTTGGAGAGAACGCCCAGCTTCATCCCCCGGTCCTTAAGGGCTTTCAAAAGCTCCGGGATGCCCTCATAAGGCTCCACCCGATAAGTACAGTTCTCATCAAATATACGCCCGTAAGCAGAGAACGCCTTGTCAAAAAGACTCAGCTTTTCATCTCCCCCGGCTCGAAGCGTCTTTTCGATCAGCACTCTCGCCCCGTTTCCCACAAACTGTCTGCACTGATCCTGCGTGATCCCCGGCAATCCGATTTCCTTCATAGTCTCGTTGACGGAAAATGTCAGGGATTCCAGCGTATCTGTCAGAGTCCCGTCCAGATCAAATATGCATGCTTTATAGTCCATTGTATTGCTCTTCCTTTCGTCTGTCTTTTCTTCTGTAATGATTTTTGTATGATCCGTTTTTTGTCCTCGGACAGCTTCAGTCCCCGAGAAGATACTTTCTCATGATCTTCAGGGCATTTTTCTCCAGACGGCTCACCTGTGCCTGAGAGATATTGATCTGCTCCGCCACTTCCATCTGCGTCTTCCCCTCAAAGAACCGAAGGGTAATGATATACCGCTCTCTCTCATTGAGCCTTTCCATAGCCGCTTCCAGAGAGAGCTCTTCCACCCAGTTTTCTTCTTTATTTTTCTTGTCGCTTACCTGATCCATCACGTACAATGTGTCTCCGCCGTCGCTGTACACAGGCTCGTGCAGGCTGACCGGCATCTGGATCGCGTCCAGGGCATAGACCACGTCTTCCTTTGAGATCCCGATCTCATCTGCTATCTCCTGTACCGTAGGCTCCTTCATATGCTGGCGGATATACCCTTCCTTGGCGTAAATTGCTTTGTACGCTGTATCTCTCAGCGACCTGCTGACTCTCATGGGGCTGTTGTCCCTCAGATATCTCCGGATTTCTCCGATGATCATAGGCACCGCGTATGTGGAAAACTTCACAAGCCTTGTCGGGTCAAAATGATCCACTGCTTTCATCAGACCCACGCAGCCGATCTGGAACAGATCGTCCGCATTCTCACTGCTGCTCTCGAAACGTTTGATCACACTTAAGACAAGCCTGAGATTGCCTTTGATATACCGCTCCCGCGCCTCCTCGTCTCCGGCTTTGATCCTCTCGAAGAGCTCCGCCTTTTCTTCTTCTTTTAACAGCGGGAGCTTCGATGTATTCACTCCGCAAAGTTCAACCTTGTTCACCATCATCCCAAGAATCCTCCTAAGCATTTTCTACTTAGAATGATTCTCACTCAGGCGGAAAGATATTCCGGGAGCGGGAAAATTTTATAAAGTTTTAGTCCTTGACAAAATTACATTGAGTTACTCTTCCCACTTATCGGCAAGGTTGTTGATCTGCGTCTCAAACTTTGCTTTATCCTTGTTGGAAAGACCTTCATTGCGGTAGATCACGTCAAGAAGCCGCTTTCCTGCCGCTACCAGGCGGTCAAATGCCGAATCTGCCCTGCGCTGCGCCGCCTTCTTTGCTTTCACCGGTATCTTGACGCCCTCATTAACGATCTCGTTCGTCAGAAGATCTGCTTCGCAGCAAGGATACGGAGCCCATGTGCTGTATCCGAATTTCTCTGTAACGGTCTGTGCGAACTCCTCCGTCACGCTGTCCTCGCCGTGAACCACAAACACCCTCTCAACAGGCGTCCGGAACGCTCCGATCCATTTCAGCAGTCCGTTCATATCCGCATGCCCGCTGACGCCGTGGAGGCTCTCTATCCTGGCGTGCACCTCGATAGGTTCGCCGAACAGCTTGATATTTTTTTCTCCTTCAAGCAGCCTGCGTCCCAGAGTCCCGTTTGCCTGATATCCCACAAAGAGCACCGTGCATTCCGGTCTCCAGAGATTGTGCTTCAAATGATGGCGGATCCTGCCCGCGTCGCACATTCCCGAAGCGGATATGATCACTTTAGGCTTTTCGATAAAATTGATCATCTTGGAGTCATCACTTGTCGTCGATGTGTGAAGCCCCGGAAATACCAGCGGATTCACCCCCGAATTGACCAGTGCCATCGCCTCTTCGTCAAAGCAGTCCCTCATATTCATGGTGAATACTTTTGTCGCCTCGATTGCAAGAGGACTGTCCAGATATACATCAAAATCTTCGTATTCCGGAAGCAGGTTCTTCTCTTTGATCTCTCGGATAAAGTACAGCATTTCCTGAGTCCTGCCCACTGCAAACGAGGGGATCACCACATTTCCTCCCCGGCCGAACGTCTCTTTGAGGATCCTTGTAAATTCTCCGATATAGTCCGGCTTCTCCGCTGTGTGGACCCGGTTGCCATAGGTAGATTCCACCACCACATAGTCCGCTGCGTCCGTATAGGTCGGATCTTTGATGATAGGCTGATCCAGATTCCCCACATCCCCGGAAAATACGATCTTCTTTGTGACTCCGTTCTCTGCCGCCCAGACTTCTATGCTTGCCGAGCCGAGCAGATGGCCCACATCCGTAAAACGGATCTGAATGCCGTCGCAGATCGTGATCCGCTCTCCGTACTGACATGGCACAAGCAGCTCTATGGCATCCAGGGCATCCTGCATCACATACACCGGCTCATACTCCGGCTGTCCTGCTCTTCTGCCCTTGCGGTTGCGCCACTCTGCCTCAAATTCCTGGATGTGCGCGCTGTCACGCAGCATAATGTTGCAGAGATCCGCTGTCGCGAATGTGGCAAAGATCTGTCCCTTAAATCCATTCTTCGCAAGCCTTGGCAGCATTCCCGAGTGGTCAATGTGCGCATGGGTAAGGAACACATAGTCAATATCCTTCTCCGGGATCGGCAGCCCCGGATTCTCATACAGATCCGGTCCCTGCTCCATACCGCAGTCGATCAGGATATTTTTCCCCGCCGCCTGGAGGAAATGGCAGCTTCCCGTAACTTCATGGGCCGCTCCGATAAAAGTAAGTTTCATAGTCTCACCGCCCTTTTTCACTTTTCTTATATTGTACCATCCTTTTTCCAAAGATACACCTCTTTCTTTCCACGGGAAGTGATAAAAAATTCCCCGGATGAACGCAGAAAACCGCGGACCTATTTTGGGTGCCTTTCGCGGCGGGCAGGGATATGGCGACGGTGACTTGGAGTAATCTGCCGGAAAGACTTAAAGGAATGGGATGTGGCGTTAATTGCAAAGCGGATGCCTGAGCGCAGGCGAATCGTCCGCTTTGCAATTGTCTTTAGCCATATTCCATTCCTTTTACGTCTTTCCCAGATTACGGAACCGGAACCTGAGCCGTATCCCCGCCCGCCGCGAATACGCCATAAAATACTCCGCGGTTTTCGGACGTTTTTCCTCCTCCCGTCCTCACACACAAATCCAGATTTCCTATCTCTCCTCCCGGAAGTAGTTGAGTCCGCAGCTCTTTGGCTGGGCGTGTTCCCTGCTCTGTCTCATGCTTGTGATCACGAGCACGAGAATTGTAGCGATATACGGGAACATATCGTAAATCTGAGCCGGCAGACCCGGAATATTGACATACATGCGCATAATGGTCAGCCCGCCGAAGATCAGCGCTACGACCATTCCTCTTGCAGGACTCCATGTTGCAAAGATAACGAGCGCAACTGCAAGCCATCCGTATCCGCTGACACAGTCATGGACCCATACGCCCGAAGTGGTCACCATGCTCATGTACATACCTCCGATCCCGCAGATGCCTCCGCCGATGACGGTTGCGAGATATTTGTACAGAGTCGTATTGATCCCGGCCGCATCCGCAGTCGCCGGATCTTCTCCGACCGCGCGCAGGTTCAGTCCCACTCGGGAGCGGTTGAAGAACCACGCCATGACCACAGCTGCGATGATGGCAAAATAGACAAGCCAGTTGTACTCAAAGAGGAGCGGGCCGATCACCGGGATATCGGAAAGTCCCGGGATATGCAGACCTGAGAATGCTTTCTTTGTCGTCTCTGAAACAGCCACATACCCGCCGGCTTTCTGACCGATGTACTCGCCGAAGAAATTTCCGAAACCGGTGCCGAAGATCGTCAGCGTCAGTCCGGTCACGTTCTGATTCGCCCTGAGGGTAATGGTAAGGAAGCTGTATATCAGCGCTCCGCCCGCGCCTGCAAGGAACGAAGTCAGAAGCGCGATCGCCGCTGAGAGGACTCCATTCGGATTTCCTCCCGCACTGATCACCGCCTGCTCATAATAATAGGAGCCTGCAAGCCCTGTGATGGCGCCCATGAACATCATACCTTCCACACCGAGATTCAGGTTGCCTGACTTCTCGGTCAGGATCTCTCCCAGCGCTCCGAGCAGAAGAGGCGTTCCTGCCAGCACTGCTGCAATAAACAGACCATTTAATGTATTAAGCATGGTGTTCCTCCTTTCCTCTTCCGATCAGCCTGTATGAGATAAAGAACTCGCATCCCAGCATGAAGAACAGAATGATGCCGATAAGCAGATCTGCCGCCGATGCAGGGATCTTAAATTGTGTCTGGATCGCATTGGACCCTCTTTCCAGCATAGCGATAAATACTGATACCACAAGCATCCCGTACGGATTCATCTTTGCCAGCCATGCCACAGTGATCGCAGTGAAACCTACGCCGCCGGCTGTGCCTTCCGTGATCGTATAGTCAGAACCCGCGAACTGAAGCATCCCGACCAGACCGCAGAGAGCTCCGGATATGAACATCGTCCTCCGGAAAACCTTTCCCACATTGATTCCCGCATACCGGGCAGTGTTATTACTCTCGCCTACAACAGCAATCTCATAGCCCTGTTTTGTTTTATTAAAATAGATATAGGCCGCCACAACAAGTATGAGCGCCAGGATCCATCCCCAGTGCACTCCCAGCACCTTTGTGAGGCGGGCGCCCGGGACAAGCATCGCGATCTTCGGATAGCTGCTGCCCGGCGCTTTCCACGGACCGTTCATCAGATACTTGATAAACGCAAGGGCAATATAATTGAGCATCAGGGTAAACAACGTCTCGTTCGTCCCCCATTTTGCTTTACACACGGCAGGCAGAAGCCCGTAGAGCCCTCCCGCCACGATTGCCGCCAGCATCATCAAAAGGACAAGGGGAAGCTTTGGGAAGATATGCGCCGTAAAAAGTCCGAACGCTCCTGCCGCGACCGCTCCCACAAGGATCTGGCCCTCGCCGCCGATATTCCAGAACTTCATCTTAAATGCAAACGAAATACCAATGGCTGTGATAAGCAGAGGGATCGCGATCTTAACCGTCTCGTAAATCACAGTCTTTGAGCCCCATGCTCCTTTTACCATGGAAATATATACTGAAATCGGGTTGTGTCCCAGCATCAGGATCACGATCCCGCCTGTCACAAGCGAGAGAAGGAACGCCGCCGCGCGGATCCCCCAGGATTTCTGGCTGGAGATCGTATCGCGCCTGACCATTCTCAGAAGCGGCTCTTTTGCCTGTGCTGTGTGTGTATGTGCGCTCATGCGGTCACCTCCTTATCCTTGCTGACAGACTCTGCTCCCTCTGCATGGATCATCATCAGTCCGATATCTTCTTTCGTCACTTTCCGCGGATCCACGATACCGCTCACTTTTCCGCCGCACATGACCATAATGCGGTCGGAAAGCTGCATGAGCACATCCAGATCCTCACCGATAAAGATAACTGCAACACCTTTTTTCTTCTGCTCGTTGAGCAGGTCATAAATCCGGTATGAAGAGTTGATATCCAGCCCGCGCACCGGATAAGCTACGATCAGCACGGACGGCTGGCATGCGATCTCCCTGCCCAGAAGGACTTTCTGCACATTTCCGCCGGAGAGCCTTCCCACGGGAGTATCCACGCCGGGAGTCACGATCTCCAGCTCTTCGATCAGCTTTTCCGCCAGCTCTCTCGGGGCCTTGCGGTCTACAAAAATTCCTTTATTTGACTTATAGCTCCGAAGCATCACATTGTCCGTCATATCCATTCCCGCCACAAGGCCCATACCAAGCCTGTCCTCCGGGACGAATGCCATGGAAATTCCCTTTTTAACGATCTCATCCGGCTTCAGTCCGAGGATCCGCTCCTGCACGGGAACGCCCTCGCGGACGCCTGAATAGAGCACAGAACCTCCGATAGAAGGATAAAGCCCTGCGATAGTCTCGCACAATTCCCTCTGACCGCTGCCTGCAATACCTGCGATCCCGAGGATTTCCCCGCCGTAAGCCTCAAAAGATACATTGTCCAGAGCTTTCACCCCGTCTCCGTTCAGACAGGTCAGGTCGATCACCTGGAGCCGCTTCTCTCCGCGATCCACCTGGGGGCGATCGATCTCAAGACTGATAGGACGCCCTACCATCATCTCCGTGAGCTGCGCCTGATCTGTCTCTGCTGTATTGACCACACCGATGTACTCTCCCTTACGGAGGATCGCCACCCGGTCTGAGATGGCAAGCACTTCGTTAAGCTTATGAGTAATGATGATAATAGACTTCCCGTCTTTTTTCATATTCCGCAGCACGGTAAAGAGCCGTTCCGTCTCCTGAGGAGTCAGCACTGCCGTAGGCTCGTCCAGGATCAGTATATCCGCTCCTTTATAGAGAACTTTCAAAATCTCCACAGTCTGCTTTTCTGAGACAGACATATTATAGACCTTTTTGGAAGGATCAAGGTCAAATCCGTATTTCTGCGCAAGTTCTCCCACCTTTTTATTGATCTCCCTGCGGTTTACAGTGACCTTGCCATCCAGCCCAAGCACGATATTTTCTGCCGCTGTCAGGACGTCCACCAGTTTGAAATGCTGGTGGATCATGCCGATACCCAGTGCAAAAGAGTCCTTTGGGGAACGGATCGTCACCTCTTCTCCCTTCACATAGATCTCTCCGTGGTCCGGGAAATAAATCCCTGACAGCATGTTCATCAGAGTCGTCTTCCCACTTCCGTTTTCCCCGAGGAGCGCAAGGATCTCTCCTGTCCTCAGTTCAAGGTTGACGTCCTTGTTCGCGGTCACTTTTCCGAACGTCTTTGTCACATGATGCATTTTTACCGCATACTCAGCTCCCACACTCAAGCTCTCATCCTCCTTCTCTTCTCGTATATTCTTTGTCCTGCAATAGATGCCTGATACGAACAAAGCCGTCCGAAGACGGCTCTGTCACATTCTTTTTATTCTGTTTTTCAGATTTTATTCAACAACGGTACATCCGTCAACGATATACAGCCAGGATGGAGCAGAAGCCTCTTCCTGCTCATGATAGTATTCTCCCTCCGCTACTTCATACTCTTCGCCCTCCGGGCTCACGCCCTTGAGCGGTCCTGCAAATACATGAAGCTCGCCGGATTTGATCTTCTCTGCCGCCTCGTCGATTGCCTCCTGCGTCCCCTCTGCCGCAATGTTTTCGTTCAGCGGCGACAGATAAACAGCGCCGTCCGCCAGACCCTTGCACCAGTCAGTCGGGATCTCCTCGCCGTCGATCATTGCCTGCACAGCTTCTGTCACATAGATGCCCCAGTCGATACGCGGGGAGATCAGGGATGCATTCGGAGCAGCCTCGATCATATCATTGTTGTAACCAACCTGCCAAACTCCGTTATCCTCTGCTGTCGTAGCCGGAGCTGTGGAGTCGGAGTGCTGTGAGATCACATCGCATCCGCGGTCGATCAGAGCCTTTGCCACCTGAGACTCTACTGTCGGATCATTCCATGAGTTTGTGTACATGATTTCCATTGTCACATCCGGATTTACACTCTTTGCACCGAGATAGAATGCTGTATATCCGCTGATAACCTCGGCAAACGGGAATGCCGCCACATACCCCAGCTTGTTCGTCTCTGTCTTCATTCCTGCCGCGATACCCGCAAGATAACGTCCTTCGTAGATTGATGCAAAATAGTTATGGAAATTATCAAGACCGGCATCCTTTGCCTGATAACCTGTAGCATGGCAGAACTGTACCTCCGGGTACTCTCTCGCCACTTCCACTACATAATCTTCGAAGCCGAAGCTTGTAGCAAAGATAATATTACATCCCGCGTCAACCAGCTCTCTCAAAGCCGTATCACATGACGCGTCTTCTGCCACATTATATTTGTTAATGATCTGGTCATCGCTTAATCCAAGTGCCTCCTGCATCTCCTGTGTTCCCAGATCCTGATTGTATGTGTATCCCATATCGCTCGGATCTGAAATGTGCACAAATCCTACCTTGATCTCATCTTTCGGGATCCCTTCGGAAGCCGCTGCAGAAGAGCCTCCATCCTCATTTCCGCCAGTCTCCGCAGCCGGAGCTCCGCACCCTGCGATCAGGGTGACTGCCATAGCTGCGCACAAAAATACGCTGACAATCCTCTTTTTCATATTTTTCCTCCTTCTCTTGTCATCGTCCGGGGCAGTCCCGGAACCTGCTTATAAGTTAAAAAACGCTATCCAGATCATCTGTGTACACGGATAGCCTTTTCGTAATCATTTTACATTCTGCCTGCGTATAAGTCAATATATTTTGTACTTCCTGCAAAGTCCTCTCTCTATACTGCCATTTCTGCCCCGGCAGTGCCGTCTTTCGGACAGCAGACGGCAGCCGGCGCGCTTTTGCGCCGGCTGCCGCACAAACCATATTAATCTGCCATTCAACAGATCTCCAGTACCTTGTAATCCTGATCCTCCACCGCTTTTTTCAGGACGTCATCGCTGACCTCCTCATTCAGCGTGACAACGGCTGTCCCTGCCTCGTGACTCACCTCCGCACTATCTACTCCCGCCAGAGCTTCCAGAGTTTTTTTCACTCTTGCCTCGCAGTGTCCGCACATCATTCCTTCAATCTTCATTGTTTTTGTCATTGTTGATTCCTCCTTGTTTTTATTATTTACTTTTATTTTTTTATCCCTGCCGGCGTCATACATCTTAAACCAGTTGAGACGCAGCGCGTTGCTGACCACGCAGAAGCTGGAAAGGCTCATTGCCGCGGCGCCGAACATGGGGTTTAGCTGCCACCCGAAGATCGGGATCCATACTCCTGCTGCCAGCGGAATTCCGATCACGTTATAGAAAAATGCCCAGAACAGATTCTCATGGATATTCCTGAGCGCGGCGCGGCTCAGCCTGATTGCCGCAGGCACGTCGCTCAGGCGGCTCTTCATGAGCACAACATCCGCTGCATCGATGGCGATATCTGTCCCCGCTCCGATCGCAATGCCCATATCTGCCCTGGTAAGCGCCGGGGCATCATTTATCCCGTCTCCGACCATAGCGACTCTTCCCTTCTTCTTCAGAGACCGGATCACGCTCTCCTTACCATCAGGAAGTACGCCTGCGATCACCTCGTCCACGCCCGCCTGTGCGCCGATCGCTTTTGCCGTCCGCTCGTTGTCCCCTGTGAGCATTACCACATGGATACCCATATTTTGAAGCTCTTTTACCGCTCTCGGGCTGTCTTCCTTGATCACATCCGCCACGGCGATCATGCCGATGAACATACCGTTCCTGCTGAAGAACAGGGGAGTCTTTCCCTCTGCCGAGAGCTTCTCCGCCCTCTTTACCGCCTCGTCCGGGATCACAGCATTTCTGCTTATAAAGCTTAAGTTTCCTCCGGCAAGCTTCACGCCGGCAAGAATACCTGTCAGACCGTTTCCGGGGACCGCATGGAAATCTTCTGCCTCACGGACACAGACAGTGTTCTCTTCTTCTGCTTTTGTGATAACCGCCCGCGCCAGCGGATGCTCGCTCTTTTTCTCAAGGGCATACGCATAGGCGAGAAGTTCTTCCTCTGTCACGCCTGCCGCAGGAATCATATCCGTCACCTTTGGCTCCCCGCTGGTAATAGTCCCCGTCTTATCCAGGGCAACGATCTGTGTCTTTCCCGTCTCTTCAAGAGAAACCGCTGTCTTAAACATGATCCCATTTTTCGCCCCCATCCCGTTTCCTACCATGATCGCCACAGGCGTGGCAAGCCCGAGGGCACAGGGACAGCTTATGACGAGAACCGAGATTCCTCTTGCCAGCGCGAACCCGATCGTCTGTCCCGCGATCAGCCACACAGCGATGGTCACCAGGGCGATCCCGATGACAGCCGGCACAAACACGCCGGATACCCGGTCCGCCACCTTAGCGATGGGCGCTTTTGTCGCCGCGGCGTCACTCACCATCTGGATGATCTGGGAGAGGGTCGTATCCTCTCCCACCCGCGTCGCCTCGCAGCGGAGGTAGCCGGACTGATTCAACGCAGCGGCGGAGACAGCGTCCCCTGCATCCTTGTCCACAGGGATGCTCTCGCCGGTAAGAGCGGATTCATTCACCGCGCTGTGCCCTTCGAGGATCACGCCGTCCACAGGGATATTCTCCCCCGGTCTCACAACGAAGACATCGCCTTTTCGCACCTGTACTATGGAGACAGTCTCCTCCGCGCCGTTCCTTATTACTGTGGCAGTCTTCGGCGCAAGCTTCATCAGGCTTTTAAGGGCGTCTGTTGTCTTTCCTTTAGAACGCGCCTCAAGCATCTTTCCGACTGTGATCAGCGTCAGGATCATCGCCGCTGATTCAAAATAGAACTCATGCATATATGACATAATCTCCGCGGCGTCGCCCCGCATCTGGGCGTCTGTCATTGCAAAAAGCGCGTACAGGCTGTATCCGTAGGATGCCCCTGCGCCAAGTGCGACTAAGGTATCCATATTAGGGGCGCGGTGGATCAGCCCCTTAAAACCGCTGATAAAGAATTTCTGGTTGATCACCATAACCGCGGTAGTCAGAAGGAGCTGGATCAGCCCCATTGCCACATGGTTTCCCTCCAGAAATGACGGCACGGGCCAGTTCCACATCATATGTCCCATTGAGAAATACATCAGCGGAATCAGAAAGCAGAGGGATGCGATCAGACGTCTCTTCATCCTGGGCGTCTCCCTGTCCTTCAGAGAATCCTCAGCCGCAGAGACAGAGGACGCCGAAGCCTGTGGTCTTTCCAGTCCTGCCGCTCTTTTTTCAGCGGCGCCGTAACCCGCCTCCTCCACGGCAGCGATAACCTGGGCAGGGTCCGCTGTTCCCTCCACTCCCATGGAATTGGTGAGCAGGCTCACCGAGCAGGAGGTCACGCCCGGGACCTTGGACACAGCTTTTTCTACCCGGGCGCTGCACGCCGCGCAGCTCATGCCCGTCACATTGTATTGTTCCATAAATATCACTCCTATTTCATCAATTTCTGAAGGACAAGAACCAGTTCGTCAATAGTCCCTTCCTTCCCTTCCCTGATATCGTCTGTCACGCAGGTGCGGATATGTTCTGCAAGGAGCACCTTGTTAAAACTGTTGAGCGCGGCATTTACCGCTGATACCTGGATAAGAATATCCGGGCAGTAGGCGTCATTCTCCACCATCTTCCTGATCCCGCGCACCTGGCCTTCGATGCGGCTTAAGCGGTTGAGCATGCTCTTCTTCTCTTTCTCCGAACGTTCCTTTGTCCTGTGACTACATCCGGGACAGACATTGTTTATATCTTCCATGCTGATTTCCTCCTGTGCTTCCGTAAACCCCATGGGGGTATATCGTTCTGTCAAAGACATTATATACCCTATCTGGGTATATTGCAATAAAAAAAGGAAACTCTTTTTAAGAGTCTCCTTTATATCTTCGGACCTTTTAACATTTGTCAAGGATTGAAAGCACTGTATCCAGTTTCCCTGCATCCAGCTGCCCCGGCGCTGAGCTTCTGCCCGCAGAGCCGAATGTCACCGCGGATCCGAACGCTTCACCGCAGATGCGGCTGATCACGCCCGTCTTTCCCATTGACATGGTAATAACCGGAATCCGCGCATGCTCTGACGTCATCTCCTCAGTGGCAGACAATAATGTGATCACGTCCCTCCTGCTCTGCGACATGACAGCGATCTTAGCGATATCAGCTCCCATCTCCTGCATTTTTACAAGCCGGGATACGATTTCTTCCCGAGGCGGGGTCTTATGAAAATCATGATTAGAAGCTATAACCTTTATACCCGCAGAATGCGCGGCTTCGATAACCTCTCCCGCGGCGTCCCCTCCGGTAAACGCTTCCACATCGATCAGGTCTGCCATTCCGCTCTGCGCGATCCTTATGTTCAGCCCCGCATAGGAGGAAACATCAATTTCTTTCTCTCCGCCCTCCTCTGCGGTGCGGAATGTAAACAGCAGCGGAAGATTCCCCAGCGTATTCCGCAGATATTGCAGCATCTTCTGAGTCCTCTCCGGATCAAAGATTCCTTCAAACCAGTCCGCGCGCCATTCAATCAAATCCGCGGGCGAAGCCTTTACGGTCTTTGCTGCAGACAGGATCTCCCCTTCTTCCTTTCCCGTAATAGGAACACAGATCTTAGGCCTGCCTGTTCCTATCTGTACATTTCTGACTGTAACTGTCCTCATCATTCTCTCCTTTAGTGCCGGCTCTCTGTCCTCTCACACGGTCTTCCACTTTCTTACTTTTTCTTTATAATAGATCACGCCCTCCCGGATGATCCGGGCCTTACCGCCGCTGACTTCCACTTCCGTGACAGAACAGTTAGGCGGAACTTCGTCCTTCCAGAACTCTGAAACAGAGAGGTTTCCCCTGATCCGGTTCAACAGAGCCGTCATCGCAGCCCCGTGCGTGGATACGAGGATGGACCTGTCCTTCAGATCCTCCCTTTCGCATATTTCCGCAAGAAATTTTCCGGTCCGTTCGTAAAGCTGAGGAATCGATTCCGCATCCTGCGGCGGGACATAATTGGCTGTGTCAGTAAAAAACCGGTTAAACGCTTCACTCCCCGGTTCCTTTGCCTCCCCGCCGGTCCTCATTCCTTCGTAACTCCCGAATGAGAGTTCCTCGATCCGGCTGTCCTCATAAAGCGGAACGCCGCGGTCTGCAAGTATGATCTGAGCCGTCTCTTTTGCCCTTAAGAGCGGACTTGTGTACCCCAGATCGATCCTTACTTCTTTCATGCCTTCAGCGGTCTCGCGCGCAAGGCGTCTGCCGTAATCATTCAGCGGGATATCCGTACGTCCCTGCACTCTGTGTATCCTGTTCCAGTCCGTTTCTCCGTGGCGGACAATATACAGTCTCATAGCATTTTCTCCTTTGCATCCTTGTGTTTTTCTTTACCTGAGTCTATAATGAAACCTGTACTTCCAGGGAGCAGCTCCCTGACAGAAAGGAATGATACTCAAATGAATAAGATCACCAGTTTTACAATCGACCATATCCGGCTTATGCCCGGCATCTATGTTTCCAGGAAGGATACAGTCAGCGGCGCGGTCATCACCACTTTTGACATCCGAATGACCAGCCCCAATGACGAGCCGGTCATGAACACAGCGGAGGTTCACACGATCGAACATCTTGGCGCCACGTTCCTGCGCAATCATGAGACCTGGAAAGACCGTGTCATCTATTTCGGTCCCATGGGATGCCGGACCGGCTTCTATCTCCTCCTTGCCGGGGATTATGATTCTGCTGATATCGTCCCGCTCATGAAGGAAATGTTCTCCTTTATCGCAGGCTGGGAAGGGGAGATACCCGGAGCGTCAGCGCGCGACTGCGGCAATTATCTGGATATGAACCTTCCCATGGCAAAGTATCTGGCGAAAAAATTCCTGACGGATGTCCTGACAGATATCCGGGATTCCCAGCTCTATTATCCGGAATGACAATCTCCGGAATATAAAACCGCCGATCCACGCTCCCGGCTTCAGCCCTCTATTGGCGTCCGGGAACATTCCGGCGGCGATATTCCGTGATCATCCTCGTTTCTTAAGCACGTCTCTCCTTATATACCGATAGGCAGCCTCTTCTCCCTGCTCTGCAAGCATATGGAGCAGCTTTTCCAGAAGCCTGCGTGTCTCCGGGTGCATCAGTTCGCCCGCTTTTCCCTTCATATAGTATTCAAGAGGGTCGCTGTCTTTATACCGGTTCCCTTTGTATACTTTGCTTGCAGCGATCCGGTCGAGAAACATTTCCACCACGTACCTGACAGGCATCTCCATACCGGTCAGGAGCCCGGTGCCATCCAGACTGTAATCAATCCAGTACTCGTAATGATGCTTATTCCTTCCCTTATGGTGCAGCCATGCAGAAGAATATCCTCTGTCTTCTCTCTCCGCATTGTTAGGACTGCGGTTTCCCTGATAATATCTGCATCCGACACGGAATTCTGTCCATCCGTATTTAGACAGGTCATGCAGGAGTCCCTGCCTGTAAAGCCCTACCCGAAAACACTCTTTCATGACGAGAAATTTATGCTTTGTGATCGTACCAAAATGCTTCAATGGTCTCATGACTTTTTCCGGCCTTTTCCTTTATCCGGCTTTTTTTCCGCCTCCGTTCCCGTCAGGATCGCTATGCTTCTTTCCTTCAGCTCAATGCTTTTTTGCTCCTCAAGCGCTGCAGGGTCCTTAAGTATCCCCTGCTGAGTATCAGCAGCAAGTTTCCATCCCCTTCCCTTCCCCGGAGACGGAAGAGCAAATACATGGGGGATCCAGTGCATGTTATACGCTATGAAACACTCCTGGTCTCCGGCTCCCGTTCCGGAATAAAGTACTCCGAGCTGGCGGCTGGACACTTCATTTTTTACCTGCCACGCGCTCTCGCCATGATAGGATACGTCCGGCACGCCGCACGCCGTGCGGTCCAGACCCTTAAGTTCTTCCTTGCGATGCAGGCACGGGTGCTCTCTGCGCAGAGCGATCAGGTCTTTCACAAAATCAAACAGAGACCTGTCTGTCCTGAGCCTGCTCCAGTCTACCCAGCCCGTCTCATTATCCTGGCAGTAAACATTGTTGTTTCCCTTCTGGGTATTAAAGAACTCATCCCCTGCAAGGATGCACGGGGTTCCCTGGGCAGTCAGAAGGAGGAAAAACGCATTCATCGCCTGGTTTTTCCTGAGCGCCATGACCGCGCGTTTCCGGCTTGGTCCTTCCGCCCCGCAGTTCCAGCTGTAATTATAATCAGGACCGTCTGTATTGTTTTCTCCGTTTGCCTCATTATGCTTACTGTCATATGATACAAGATCCCACAGCGTAAAACCTGTCTGTGCAGTAATATAATTGCACTTTCCGTCTGATGATGAATTGTGAGACAGGGCCCACATAACATCATTGACCATATTCTCATCACCCTTGAGGAAACGGCGCATCACATTTTGAAAAGCATCGTCCTTGCGCATCAGTTTAACGTCTTTCAAAAACGGATCCGCGCAGAGGATTTCCCACGGAACAGTATACGGATTGACCACAAAGCCGTCCACATGGTATTCCAGCATATAGAAGCGCAGGCATTCCAGAACGGTCTGGACCGGGACCCCTTCCGCAAAAGGCATTTCCAGCACCACTTCGATCCCCTGGCGGTGGCATGAGCGTACCATATCTTTCAATTCCCTGACTGCGGAATCTCCTGAGGCATACGCCTCTTTGGGGGCGAAATAATAAGCCGGGCCATATCCCCAGTAATTGATCTTTCCTTTTTTGCAGTCCTCAAATTCATAGACAGGCATACACTGGATCTGATTGATCCCCAGCTCTTTCAGATAGGGGAGCTTCTCAGTCACCCCCAGATAAGTGCCTTTATGCCGTACCTTAGAGGAGCTGTGCTTCGTAAACCCGCGCACATGGAGACTGTACGCCACCACTTCATCCCAGCGCAAATGAAGCCTTTTGTCATCTTCCCAGTCATAATCCGTCGGGACAAGTTTTCCACGGATCTCATGCGCGGACAGATCCCTCTCCCTGCCAAACGCCTTCTTCCCTGTGATCTCCCTGACATAAGGATCGATCGTCACCTTCCCGTTGATTTCAAAATTATATTCGTACTTTTCTGCGTCGATTCCCTGCACAGCGAGGAACCGCACTTCCCCCACGCCGTCTTCCTCCGGCATCTCATAGCGCGCTGCCGGCTGTGCTTTACCCTTTCGGTACAGCAGGAGTGCGCAGGATTTCCCTTTAGGGACCTGCACGGAAAAATTGATCCTGTCCTGTTCTACTGCCGCACCGAACGGCTGCGGTCTTCCTGTTGTCCTATTCATAGTCTGTTCCTTTCCTACTGCCATCCGTCAGTTCCATACATCTCAAGATTATCCCTGTTGATAAAAAATGTCTCAACACTGATCTCCTTTTCATATGCTCCTCCATCAAGGAGAGCTTCCGCTGTCTTGACTGCGGTCTTCCCTATGTTGATAGGGGACTGCGCACCGATTCCTGCCATAGGGCTTTCCGGATCCGCCAATGCACTTTTTACTTCCGGCGATCCGCCCACACTGTATACAAGAATATCATTTCGCCCCGCATCGTTCAGCGCCTGAAGTACCTGTAAGGCCATCCTGTCATCCCCGCACATAACGGCGTCAATCTGAGGATCCTCTGCCAGGGCAGCCGCCATCTCCGCCTGTACTCCGATCTCTGTGCTTCCCGCATCTATCCTTTTAACTACCTCAAACCCTTTATTCCTGACTGCCTCTTCAAATCCTGTGATGCGGGCATTGATCGCAGCATTCTGCGGATTTTCGACAAGAACCATTTTTCCGCCGTCAGGCTTTCTCTCCGTCAGATTCTGTGCGCAGACCTTTCCTGCGTTTTCATCATCTGATCCGATAAACGCGTCTGCCAGATTCTGTTCATCCGCACGCACATCCAGATTGATCACAGGTATATCTGCTTCTTTCAGCGCTTCCAGGGATTCCGTGATCTGTTCCGGATCAACGGGACACAGAAAGACAAGATCCACCCGGGCGTCTATCATCTCCTGTATCTGTTCTGCCTGCATGTCAGCATTCATCTGCGCATCCCGCACCAGGATCGGATTTTCCCGATTTTCCAATTCTGTCGCTATAGAATCTTTCAGGACCTGATAGAAGGGATTTGACAGATCCGGACAGCTGTATCCGAAAAGACGTTTTTCTTCCGGCTCCTCCACATCATCGTCTGTTTCTTCCACAACGGCGTTGTCCTCGGGCGTACCCACGTTCTGTTTGCATCCGCAAATAAAAATAACGGCAAAAACTGCCATAAGTATGATTCTGATCCGTTTATTATTCATCTGAGTTCCTCTCCGCGCTGGTCTTGTTGTCGTTCACTCTTTCATTCTATCGTGTTTCAGAGGAATGTCAATAATCTTATCTCTTGCTTTTTCGATTTCTTTCTGATACCATCATGGTACGATACTGCTGCGGCAGACTTAAAGGAGAAGCACATATGAATGAAAATGAATCACTCACAGTAACACTGACACTGGAAAATGACGAAGAGCTGGAATGCGCCGTACTGACAATTTTTGAGACAGACGGCAGGGAGTACATTGCCCTTCTTCCTCTGGATGAAAACGGGGACAATGACGACGGTCAGGTATATCTTTACCGTTTTATCGACAACGGCGAGGACGAAGAGCCGGGACTTGAGAACATCATTGAGGACGAAGAGTTCGAGCGTGTTTCAGAAGCATTCAATGACTGGATGGAGGAACAGGATTTCGGCGACATTGACCTGGATGATATCGAATAAACCTATTCTTCGTCCAGAAGTTCATCCACAAAGCGGGAAGGAGCTGTCTCTTTCCCGTTTTTTTCTTTTACATAACAAATCTTCAGCACATTTTTAGCGCGGGTCATACCTACGTAAAAGAGTCTGCGTTCTTCCTCCTCAGCCTTTTCGCTCACAGCCTTCTTATAGGGCATCCTCCCCTCATTCGCCCCGATCAGCAGCACAGTATCAAACTCCAGCCCTTTTGCCGCATGCAGGGTCATCAGCCGCACCCCTTCCCGGGATGATTCCCGCATCCGCTCCTTCTTTTTCAGCGCCTCTGTATATTCGCCGACATGTGCGAACCACTCTTCAATGGAGGCATACGGGCGTGCCGCTTCTTCGATCTCAGCGAGCACTTCATTCAGATCAGACCGTTCTATTTTATTTGTGAAGGCATAGTCTTTCAGAAAATCATCATATCCGATCCGTTTCCTCAGATATTGTATCGCCGCATACGGAGCCATGCGGGCAAGCATCTTCACATCCCACTCGAACTGGTCGATCCTGTCCGCCATCCATTCTTTATCGCAGTAAAAATTCCTGATTTCTTCAAAAGACGCCGTCCCTCCCGAAAGGCTGTCCCTCCCGATATAGCGCTTGGGCCGGTTCATGACCCGCAGCATGTCTCCCCTGCTGACCTGCCCCATGGCAAGGCGGAAATATGCCTGGATATCCTTTGCGATAAAATGTTCATAAAGATTCGGAAGATGTTCCCGCATCTGAAAGGGCATCTTCCGGCGGATCAGCTCTTCTGCCACGGGGCGCGCGTCTGTATGGATCCGGAAAAGTACTGCGACATCTTCTGCGGGAACTCCGCTTTCCACACGTTTTTCAATCTCATCCGCCACATACTGCGCTTCCTCATTGGAATCTTTTAACTCCTGCACATGCAGAAAATCTCCTTTTTCTCTTACCGTCTCTATTTTTTTATCAAACCGTTTTCCATTATTTCCGATCACTTTGAGTGAATTTACGACAATATTGGAAGTGGAACGATAATTCACGTCCAGCAGGATCTGCTCAGCCCCGGGATAATCCTTACCGAACCGGAACATCAACTCCGGATCAGCGCCCCTGAACCCGTAGATCGCCTGATCATCATCTCCTACCACAAACAGATTGTTCTCCGGAAGCGCCAGCATCCGGAGAACATCGTACTGTATCCGGTTGATATCCTGGAATTCGTCTACCAGAATGTATCGGAACCGTTTCTGCCACATCGCCAGTACATCGGGACGGGAGACAAAAAGTTCATAACATACTACGAGCATATCGTCAAAGTCGATCTTCCGCAGCGCTTTTCTCTCCTTTTCGTATTCCCTGTATATATCGCGGAATGTCTCAGCGCCGCACTTTGACGAGACAAATTCAGAGATATTGATCCTGTTATTCTTGACCCGCCCGATCTCCTCCGCTATATCTCTGAGGAAATCTTCCTCGTCAGACGGCTCCAGCTCCTGCCTGCCCACAATCGGGCGCAGGAGCTGGTACTTTTCCTCTTCTGACAGGATATTTTGAGGGCCGAAACGGTACGCCCATTTCAGGATACCATAATAAATCCCGTGAAACGTGCCCGCTGTCACCGGGATTTCTCTCCTCCCCATCAGGCTGCAGAGCCTTTCCTTCATCTCTGCCGCCGCAAAACGGGTAAAAGTAACGACCAGAATTTCTTCTGGTCTTATATGACATTCTTCGATCAGGTACCTGATCCTGTTTACAATTGTAAGCGTCTTCCCGGAGCCCGGACCCGCCAGAACCTGGCAGGGTCCCGCCCCGTGGGTGACAGCTCTTTTCTGAGCCTGGTTAAATCCCATCTTTTTCCTCTCTGCCTGTATACTGCTTCTCTTTACCCTTATGCCGTAAGCTCCCGGCTGAGCTTTTCGATCCCCTCTCGGATCCTGCGCAGGGATTCTTCTTTTCCGAACACTTCCATCAGCTCTGTAGCGCCTCCCGGAGTATTCTGTTTTCCCGAGACAGCGGTCCTCAAAGGCCACATTACATAACCGATCTTATATTCCTTCTCTCCCGCAAAAGCTTTGAGCATTTCAAAGAGAGCATCATTGCTGTAATCCTCCTGAGCTTCGAGAAGCGGAAGAACCTCTCTGAGAAGGTCAAGACCCTTCTCGGGATCTGTCTTCATCTTTTTATGCCTGTAAAGCTCATTGTCATATTCCGGAAGTTCCTCAAAAAAGTCGATCTGCCCGCAGATATCCGGAAGTATCTCGATCCTGGTCTTGACAAGCGCCGCGATCTTCTTAAGATCATACCCCTTCGTGACTGTTTTGCGGATATAAGGCTCTGCCAGTTCATAGAACCGGTCAAAATCCATTGCCTTTAAATATTCTCCGTTCATCCATTTCAATTTCACTGTATCAAAGACTGCAGGAGACTTGCTCATATGGCGGTAATCAAACGCCTCCACCAGCTCTTCCAGAGAAAAGATCTCCCTGTTGTCGGACGGGCACCACCCCAGCAGCGCCACATAGTTGACCACCGCTTCAGACACATAGCCCTGATCGATCAGGTCTTCATAAGATGAATGTCCGCAGCGTTTGCTCAGCTTCTTATGATTTTCATCAGTAATGAGCGGACAGTGCACATATACCGGAATCTCCCATCCGAATGCCTCGTAGAGCCGGTTGTATTTCGGAGCGGAGGACAGGTACTCATTTCCTCTCACCACATGAGTGATCCCCATCAGATGGTCGTCGATCACGTTTGCGAAGTTATAGGTCGGAAATCCGTCTGACTTGATCAGGATCATATCATCCAGCTCATTATTCGGCACTGTAATATCCCCGTATATCTCATCATGGAAGGTCGTCTCCCCTTCATTCGGAACGTTCAGGCGGATAACCCATGGTTTGCCGGCCGCCAGGTTTGCCTCGACCTCTTCCCTGCTTAATCCAAGGCAGTGCTTGTCATAGACAACAATATCCGTGCCGTCATCCGACACAGAAGTTTTCAGAGATTCCAGGCGCTCTTTGCCGCAGAAGCAGTAATATGCATCCCCCTGCTCCACAAGCTGCTTTGCATATTTCAGATAAAGTCCTGAAGCCTGCCTTTCGCTCTGTACATACGGTCCGCATCCCCCGTCTTTGTCCGGTCCCTCATCGTGCTTAAGCCCGGTCTTTTCCAGGGTCCTGTATATAATATCCAGCGCTCCCTCTACAAAACGCTCCTGGTCTGTGTCCTCCACGCGGAGGATGAAGTCTCCTCCCTCGTGCTTTGCGATCAGATACGCATAGAGCGCCGTCCTCAGATTTCCTACATGCATGCGCCCTGTCGGGCTGGGAGCAAATCTTGTCCTCACTTTGTTACTCATCTTTTTTCTCCAATCCTGGTCTGTATTTTAATTGTCGCACTCAGCTGCCAGGCGCTCAAGAAATTCATCGCATCTTCCGTATACGACGAAATCCGCTCTCTGGTCGGCATAGTGCTCTGACCCTGTCACAAGGATCAGGTTCGTGCCCGAATAATATTGCAGCATCTGGCTGCACAGCGGGGAATTCAGGCTTGCCCCGAGCACAAGAAGCACCTCCGCCTTCTCCACCTCGCCTGCCGCGCGTGTCATAATGCCATTATCGATCATCTCGCCAAACAGACATACCTGAGGGCGCAGGGCGACAAGGCAATGCTCACACAGAGGAACACCTTTTGAATCTCTGACATATTCCATCGGATAATGTCTCCCGCAGGACGGGCATACATTGTCAAAGACCGTGCCTTTCATATTTACCACATTCCTGCATCCAGCCCGGTCCTCCAGCCCTGCGATCCGCCGGGTGACGATAGAATCCACCAGTCCGTGATCCTGGAGCTTCTTCAGCATAGAAAAGCCCTTTCCCGGAGGAATATCCGCTGCTTTCAGGATGACCTCTTTATAAAAGCGAAAGAACAGTTCTTTTCTTGCAGAATAAAATCCGCTGCTGAAAATCTCCTCGAAAGAATAGCCGTATTTATCCTCGATCTCGTAGGATTCCTCCCCATCGCGCAGGAGCGGATACCCGCTTTCCGCCATCAGGCCTGCGCCGCTCAAGACAACCGTATACCTGCTGTCCCTGAGTATGTGAAGTATGTTTTTCTCTCTCATAAAGTCCCCTCCCTTCTGCCGCATGATTCCCGGCATTCAATGTTCCTATACATAGTATTATAGAACATATCGGAGGATTCTTCAACAAACAACTAAGGCGGAAAACAGTGCGCTTTCCGCATATTTCACTAAAATCAGCCTGCCAGATCTCCGCTTACAAGCAGCCGGATGGATGACGGAATGTTGCCCGTATCTGACAGGATGCATCCGACCGCGTCCACAGTTTCGATCTGAGCCGCGGCAAAAGCATCTGCCGCGAACCGCGTCACTCTCTGAGGTACTTTATACCCGCCTGTCCTTGCAGACGGAAAACCGAGAATGCACGTTCCGTTTTCCGAAAATAACACACCGTCTTCTGTAAAGCAGGCATCCGAACCTTCTGCCTCCAGCCATTCCAGAGATCTGAGACACGAAAAAGCCCCTTCTTCTATCCGGGTGATATTCGCAGGAATATAGATTTCCGTGATCAGTTCCGAGATTTCCGCAAAGGCTGACGCCCTGATACCTGAGCAGCCCTCTGCGGGAAGGACAAGATACCCGTCAGAAATCACATCCATATCCGCGATCCCGCAGATCATACCGGAGCTGTCCACAAGAAAGCCTGCTATATTTGACGGGCTGCTGTCCGGCGCATCCTCCTGCGGAAAATTGTCCGCCGGGAATTCTTCAATCGGAACAGACGGACCTGTTTCATCTTCCGGAAGAGAAGGAACCGCTGTCTCCGGAAGAGATATCTCCGGGACTGACGGATTTGGTTCTTCCGGGATCAGCGCTGTCGCAGGAATCTCCACTGTCCCGGCTGCAGTTTTCATTTCTTGTACCGGTTTCACAGGGAGTTCTGCCGGAATCTCTGTAAATACTGCTTTGATATCCTCAGATAATATTTCATCTGCACCGGAAAGCGCTGCTTCGCTTCCCGTCAGCGCGCTCCCCGCCGCGCCTGTTTTCATCTCAATCGAATATACGCCGGTCAGTTCTGAACTTCCGGCATCCCCGTCTTCAATGCCGATAACAGCAAGTACAAGCAGGATGAGGACTGCCGTTACCCGTTCCACCCTGTGGAATACTTCTGACGCTCTCCATCCCCCGTAAATCTTTTCACACCACTCCATTTTGATCCCTTTCCTTTCTACAACACAACTATATCTGGAAATAATTTCCATCAGCTTTCCCAGGATAAGGTATCAGAGAAAAAGGAATGCCGCAATCCCCTGCAACATTCCTTTGCGCTTTTCTTAGATTTTCCGCCTGTACTAAACGTTGATCTCTGCCTTCAATCCCAGCTCGTCCTCATTTTCTTTGAGCAGCGGGTAAATAACATTTTTCAGGTATGCGTCTACCTGTTCCTTTGCGCGTCCCACATATTTTGCGGGATCCATGGTCTTTTTCAGATCTTCAAGGCTCAGGTTAAACGCCGGATCCGCAGCGATGAGCTCCAAAAGATTATTTTCCAATCCCTTTTCCTTTACATTCCTTCCGGCTTCCATAGAAAGCTCACGGATCCTCTCGTGGAGTTCCTGGCGGTCGCCTCCTGCCTTTACCGCATCCATCATGATATTTTCAGTTGCCATAAACGGAAGCTCGGACATCAGGCGTTTCTCGATCACCTTCGGGTAAACCACAAGTCCGTCTACCACATTCAGGCACAGATCCAGGATACCGTCAATAGCAAGGAATCCTTCCGGAACGCTGAGTCTTTTATTTGCAGAGTCGTCCAGCGTTCTCTCGAACCACTGTGTTGCAGATGTCACTGCAGGATTCAGCGCGTCGATCATTACATAGCGCGACAGGGACGCGATACGCTCGCTGCGCATCGGATTCCTCTTATATGCCATAGCGGATGATCCGATCTGGGTCTTCTCAAACGGCTCCTCCACTTCCTTTAAATGCTGAAGCAGACGGATATCATTTGAAAACTTGTGTGCGCTTGCCGCGATCCCGGCAAGAATGTTCAGCACTCTTGTATCTACTTTTCTTGAATATGTCTGCCCCGATACAGGATAGCACGCTTTGAATCCCATTTTTTCCGCGATCATGGGATCGATCTTGTCGATCTTCTCCTGGTCGCCGTCAAAAAGCTCCAGAAAACTTGCCTGGGTTCCTGTCGTTCCCTTTGATCCCAGGAGCTTTAAGCTTCCGAGTACATAATCCAGATCCTCAAGGTCCATGGCAAATTCCTGCATCCACAGGGTCGCTCTTTTTCCTACCGTAGTAGGCTGGGCCGGCTGGAAATGTGTAAAGGCAAGCGTGGGCTGAGCCTTCTGTTCCTCCGCAAATTTTGCAAGCTCCGCGATCACATTGACCAGCTTCTTACGCACCAGTTTCAGAGCCTCAGACATGATGATTATGTCTGTATTATCCCCTACATAGCAGGACGTTGCCCCAAGATGGATAATGCCTTTTGCCTTCGGGCACTGCACGCCGTAAGCATAGACATGCGACATTACATCATGGCGCACAACTTTCTCTCTTTCACGGGCCACATCATAATTGATATCATCCGCGTGGCTTTTGAGCTCCTCGATCTGCTCGTCTGTGATATTGAGTCCAAGCTCCTTCTCCGTCTCCGCCAGCGCGATCCACAGTCTTCTCCATGTACGGAACTTTTTGTCTGGTGAAAAGATATACTGCATCTCCCTGCTTGCGTAGCGCTCGGAAAGAGGGCTTACATAACGGTCATTTGACATATTCCTGATCTCCTTTATCCTCTATACTTATCTCATGATCCCTGTGTCCGCCAGACGTGCCGGTCTCTTTCCGTCTCCGCTTCACAGGCGTACCGGGATCTGTCCGTCTATTATAGTAACATTCCCGCTCCCAACAGGCAACACTTTCTTGCCAAACCTACTCAAAGGCATGGCTGATATCACATCCCGGCACTTCCATCGGATAATTTCCCGTAAAGCAGGCATCGCAGTATTTCAGATCTCCTGCCATATCTTTCAGCTTTGAGACCTCCATATATCCGAGAGAATCCGCGCCGATCATCTTCCTGATCTCTTCTGTTGTATGGGAATGGGCGATCAGCTGTTCATCCGACGGCACGTCCGTGCCGAAATAACACGGATGCAGGAACGGCGGGGAGCTGATACGGACATGGACCTCAACGGCTCCGGCATTTTTCAGCATCTTAATGATATTCGCGCAGGTGGTGCCTCTGACAATAGAATCATCCACCATAACGATCCTCTTCCCCTTTACGACCTCCGGTATCACATTCAGCTTGATTTTCACACTGGACTCCCTGTCGCTCTGTTTCGGTTTGATAAATGTCCTTCCCACATAGCTGTTCTTGTGAAATGCCATGCCGTAGGGAATACCCGAACGCTCGGAATATCCTTTCGCCGCCACCAGCCCGGAATCCGGCACGCCCACCACAAGGTCCGCATCCACCGGATAGGACTCCGCCAGCGCTTTTCCTGCCAGGATACGCGCGTGATAGACGTTCACACCATCGATCGTGCTGTCCGTGCGGGCGAAATAAATATACTCAAAAATACATCTTGCATGCTGTTCCTTTGGGATTGCCATACCCATATCCGAGGCGATCCCTTCTTTTGTGATCGTCACGATCTCCCCGGGCTGCACATCCCTTACAAACTCCGCATCCACTGCTGCAATGGCACAGCTCTCGGAAGCCAGAAAATATGTGTTATCTCTTTTCCCTATACAGAGCGGCTTCAGTCCGAACGGGTCTCTGGCTCCGATCATCTTTCGGGGGCTGATGACTGCCAGGGCGTAGGCGCCCCGGATCTTTTTCATTGCATTTTTCACTGCATCCTCCGCGGTCTTTGTATTCAGCCGTTCCCTTGCTATATGATAGGCGATGACCTCGGAATCGATAGTCGTCTGAAAAATGGCTCCCGTATACTCCAGCTCGCGCCTTAATTCTACCGCATTGACAAGGTTCCCGTTGTGTGCGATGGCGAGAGTGCCCTTGACATAATTAATGACAAGCGGCTGGGCATTTTCTACCCTTGTCCCCCCAGCCGTAGAGTAACGGACATGCCCCACTCCCAGATTGCCCTTCAGCTTTGACAGCTCTTCTTCGTCAAACACATCGTTGACAAGTCCCAGGCCTTTCCTGGACAATACTTTCCTCTCTCCAAACGTATCGGTCACCGCGATGCCGCAGCTCTCCTGTCCTCTGTGCTGGAGTGCAAAAAGCCCATAATAGATGGACGCGGCAACGTCGCGTCCATCCAGGTCATAGGCTCCAAAGACCCCACATTCTTCTCCTGTTCCTGTGGTAATATATTCATATCGTGTCATTTAGGTCCCGCTCCTTATTGATTCGTAAAACGTGATAAAAACTGTTTAGTACGTTCTTCTCTCGGATTCTCGAACACTTCCTCCGGTGTTCCCTGCTCCATGATGCATCCTCCATCCATAAAGATCACCTGGCTGGATACATCTCTCGCAAACGCCATCTCATGTGTAACAATGATCATTGTTGTCTCCTGGTCCGCCAGTCCCCTGATCACTTTAAGCACCTCTCCCGTGAGCTCCGGATCAAGTGCTGAAGTAGGCTCGTCAAAGCAGAGAATATCCGGTTTGAGCGCCAGGGCACGGGCGATCGCGACCCTCTGGCACTGACCGCCGGAAAGCTGGTGCGGATAATTGTCCACACGGTCCGACAGCCCCATCTGGTCCAGAAGGATCTTTGCCTCTTTCTCGATCTGTGCATGTATCTCTTTCTTTCTTGCTTTATAATCCGGTTTTTCTTTCTCCAGGAGTTCCTTCGCCAGCATTACATTCTGCAGCGCAGTATACTGGGGGAACAGATTGAACGACTGGAACACCAGCCCGAAATGGAGTCTCTTTCTCCTGATCTCATTTTCCTGCATTGTAGCAGGATCATCCGCATCGAAAAGCGTCTCCGCGTTTACGCGGATCACGCCTCCATCCGGCCGCTCCAGGAAATTCAGGCAGCGAAGAAGTGTCGTCTTTCCGCTTCCCGAAGATCCGATAAGAGAGAGCACCTGCCCCTTTTCCAAAGAAAAACTGATATCTTTCAATACCTCAGTATTCCCAAAACTTTTGCTTACATGCTGTACTTCCAATATCGCCATATGCTCCGCCTCCTATCTGAAATACTCCAGTTTTTTCTCTAACCGTCCCAGCAGGACAGTCAGGATGCCGTTAAAGATCAGATAGTACACTGCCGTAAAGAACAGAGGCCAGATCACGCCCGCGATCCCCATATTGCCTTTCATAAAGGACTGACCCGCCCAGATGATCTCCTGGAGAGCAATAATACGCGAAAGAGAAGTATCCTTCACCAGTGTGATGATCTCATTTGACATAGGAGGGACGATGCGCTTGACCATCTGAAGAAGTTTGACCTTAAAAAAGATCTGCCTCTTTGTCATGCCCAGTACAAGTCCTGCCTCTTCCTGCCCAGCCGGAACTCCCTGGATCCCTCCCCGGTAGATCTCCGAAAAATAACAGGAATAATTGAACACAAACGCAACAGAAGCCGCAAGGAAACGGCCGCTTTCACCTCCGCCCCATATATTGTTGCCCATCAATCCGGGCATAAAATATACGATCAAAAGCTGGATCATCAGAGGGGTTCCCCTGATGATCCATACAATAATCTTTGTAAAATAACTTAGCGGCTTAAAGCGGGACATCGATCCGAATGAGATGATCAGCCCCAGCGGGATCGCCCCCAGAAGCGTCACGAAAAACAACTTTAGTGTCTGAAGAAATCCCACATTCAAAGCCTGAACGACAATTGGAAATTGTTCTGTAAATGTCATGATATAACTCCGTCTGTCAGTTTATTTTTCAAAGTCCGTCTGTAAACAGCAGCAGAATTACTGAATCAGCGCAGCCTGTACGCCGTACTTCTCAGCCAGCTCCTGAATAGATCCATCCTCATAGCATGCGGTAAAGAAATCATTAAGTTCTGCCGTAAGGTCAGATCCCTGTCTGAATCCCACGCCGTATTCCTCGCTGTTTAAATGTACTGTATATGTAAGATCCGCATAGCTTGTCCCCTCTCCGATCATAGCCGCTGCCATAAGAAGGTCAATGACCGCCGCGTCAGAAGTGCCAGCCGCCACTTCCATCAGTGCATCTGCCTGCGCGGTTACCGGCGTGACGTTCAGTTCTCTCGCCTCAAGCTCCTCCTCGCCGGCGCTTCCCGCCTCAGCGGCAAAGCTTAAATCTTTCAGGCTGTCCTCATCCTGATACTGGTCTGCCACATCTGAAGGTACTACAACGACCTGAGCGTTTTCAAGATATGCGTCCGTACAATCCATGGAGCTTGTCACTTCCGGCGTAAGGGTCATTCCATTCCACACGCAGTCAATCGTTTTGCCATTGAGTTCCAGAATCTTATTTTCCCAGTCGATCTCAACAAATTCCACTTCAACTCCGAGTTCCTCCGCAAATGCCTTTGCCAGGTCAGCGTCAAAGCCGATCCACTCGCCGCTCTCATCCTTGTAGTCCATGGGCTCGAAATTCGTGATTCCCACAACCAGAGTGCCTTTTTCTTTTACATAATCCATATCGCTTGTCTCAGCGGTGTCTCCGTCTGATCCGGCTTTAGAACCGCATCCCGCAAGCATGGTGGCAACAAGTCCTGCACAGAGCAGCATACTCAATACTCTTTTCTTCATGATTTCCTCCCTCGCCGGAAAACCGGCATTTACTTCTTTTCTCTACCAATGAGTCACTGTACTACAGTAAAGTTACCCTTGCATTCTATCATATAGGGAGAACCGTGTCAAACACTTGTTGACCTGACCGTGACGATATTCCATCCCGGTCAGGTCAGCTCTTCTTGTTTATTAATAATATTATGTGTGGCTTCTTCTGTGCTGTCTTTTCCACTTTTCTATGACAGAGAGGTCCAGATCCGCAGGCAGGCTCTTCCTGATCTCATCCAGTTCCCGCCGCATCTGCGCGTTGATCTCCATATATTCCTCATTCTTCGTGATCAGGATATGGTATTCCTCCAGCGACATATATTTATAAGACGCATACAGATAGGGTTTGAGCAAGGCTTTATCCCCGCACATCTGATAAGCTCTGTCATACATGCGCGCCGACTCCTGATAGAGGAAGAGCCTTCCGTATGCCGCTCCCAGCCCCGCGTAGATCCTGCCGTAGAATTTGTCGTCCACAGTCTCGTCTTTTTCCTGGTTTAAGATGGCCTGGTATACGAGGATCGCCTCCTCCAGCTCCCCGCTCTCCAGCAGGTTGTCGCCTTTGAACTTCTGGCGCTCGATGTCCTTCTGGTTTTTCAGATGCTCCAGCACGTTCTGGATCCGTATCATTTCCGGCTCCCTGTATATTCTGGAAGCTTTCAATATAGTCAGGACAAACTTCTCCACAGAGCCCCTCAGACGCAGGACATCCTTAAGCGCTCCCGCCAGTTCTTCCATGCCCAGTTCTTCGTCAAGCCAGTCGCAGAGCTGTTCGTTCATGATCGTGTAATCGATCAGATAAAGATTATTGCACAGATAATAGCACAGCTCCTCGATCGTAAAGATCCTGCTGTGGATCCTTGTGATCTCATAGGGATGTGCCGCGTGTCTGTCATGACAAAGAATTAAATTTCCCATCATTGCCTCCTAAATGTATGATCTTTTCCTCATGGAAATCCGTCGGCGGGAAGAAGTCTCCAAATCCCGCGTCACGCACCGTGATCTTACATGTCTTCTCGTCCAGGAACAGTGTCTCGATCTGAAGCCGCATGGAATATTCCGCGCGTCTCGGGAATTTCTCGAGGGAAATCTTCTCCGTCCTCACATTCCCCTGGATCAGTGATTCAATGTGAAACTCAATATCCTCCACATCCTCCATGAGGACTTCCCACTGATTATTGGACTCATACCAGTGCGCTCCCCAGGAAACGATCGGATACCACATCTCCTGCCCGTCCACTCTCATATTCACCGTGATCTGGTCTGTCAGCTTATCGTCTGACAGATAGACCGGGTTCTCGATATGCATGAACAGCTTCCGATACGCGGTATAGCAGGCGCCTTTGCTGTACAGATTATTTCCGATAAAGGCGCGCCGGCCATTACAGAGCACCCTGAGGGCTTTCGGATACCAGTTATTCTCAAATCCCTCGCCTGTAAGGAATACCGAAGAAACGATCCGCTTGTCGAACACGCTCTCGATAAACTTGCAGAACATAGCATCCGCTTCCTTTGCCTTATCCTCGTTCAGCACCGGGTAGACCGCCGCCAGCTCCTTCATGTGCGCGCTTGCCACCTCGTCCACTGTCACAAACGTTGTCTTGCCGCCGCCCAGTCCGGGCCGCAGACGTCTCAGCATATACGCCCGTATCTCATTGCGGTCACAGCAGAAAAGCGCCGCGTCATACTGCCACAGCTCCTTTGGCTGATAAAACAGATAATTGCAGAAACTCTCCTTATAGTCCTGGATAAAGATATGCCTCTTGTCGATATTCATACGCACCGCGATCCCCCGGAGCATCTGGGCCAGCTCCTCCGTCAGGGCGGGCACAGTGAACACGATCCCCTCTATCTCCGGAAAGGGCTGTAGCGACATCTGGATGAACTGGGAAAGGAGCCAGACCGCATCGTATGTTTCCTCGCCGAATTCGATCTTGTCCCCCGCAAGGCTTTTGCTCAAAAGTCTTGTCACGGTAAAGCCTTCCTTGATCGTGACCAGTCTTTTCGCCTCCTTGCCGTACGCCCATGTATCCCTCAGTTTCCCGATGATCAGCGGGATCTGGTAATTATCCGAATCCACTTCCAGAGTATCCGGCTCCAGCTCCTGGTCATTATAAAAACTGATCTGGCATGTCTTTTCATTTATTTCATAACCGATGATACTGCCTTGTCCCATGGAAAGACACCCTCCTTATTCCTGTGTGAACATATGATTCGCCGCCGCATCCTCCAGTGCATATTCCTGCATCATCTTCCGGCGTTCCCTGCTGCCGGTCTCCATGAGGATATCATTCAGCCTTCCGTATCTGCCCTGTTCTCCGGGCTCTGTCTCCCTTACGCACGTCTCTTTATCGCTGCGGTAGGAGTTTCCGTCTATCGTCTCCTTAAAATAGTATTTCAATTTCTCGTTGGCGAAAAGCACAAACTTCTTCACATAAAGATTTTCATACATCGGAGTCAGTACCTCTGTAGAATAATCCGCCTGCTCTTCCCCGCCTTTCTGGAGCTGATAGTAGAGCATAACCCTGCTGCCCTTCTGCCCTTTGTACTCGATCAGCGTTTTGTCCCAGAGCTGCAGCTCGATCAGCCAGTCTTTTTCATAGGAGAGGAAGAATGGGAAATATATCTGTTTTCCGCACAGTTCCTGAAGGAATTTTTTCAAAGTCTTGCGGGTCTGCGCGTTATATTCTCTTCCCGAATAATATTTGAGCACTGCGATCTTACAGATATCAATTGTATTCTCGCCCTTTTCATATTCCCTGCAGATAATATCGATCACGCTTCTGCCGATCTTTCTCTCTTCCACCACATACTCTCTGGAAACATATGCAAGATACGCCTCCTGAAGCCTGAAATACGCTCCTTCTGCATAATACTGCTCGAAAATCTGCGCCTCCTGGAAAAGCTCTTCCGAAAACAGCATCTGGGTAAGTATCCTCTCTGCCAGTTTGTGCGTATGCACCTCATAATCGCGCGCTTCTCTCCAGAGCACCTTCATGTCAGGTGTCGCTCCGCAGTAATAATTTGCAAGATAAGTCAAAATAACTTTGTCATACTGCTGTTTCTTAAACAATTCAAAACATACATAAGTCAGGAAATCATCATTTTCATAATTATTCTCCCTGATCGTCCTGCTGCACAGCCCGAGCATCTCTTCCTCGGTATAATTCTCAAGTCCTTTTTCACGGACAACGTCCAGAGTAAGTTCCTGGGCTTTTTCTTCCTCCCGGTTCCTTCGAAGGCCATTGATATATTTCCTGCACATATCCATATAGCGGAGTTCATAAAAAAGCCGTTTACTCTCATAAGGAATGGAGTCCGTATAATGTCTGCCGTCTTTTGATTCCCAGACAAGCCGGTCTGTCTTTGCATACAGGAATACGCGGGCGCCGTTCTCCGTATAAGCAGCTTTCTGAGTGATAGTGCCATCCTCCGCGATCACATGGATGTATTTCATATTCGGCACTTTCGTTGTGATCCAGTATGCGTGGCATACATCGTACAGCGCTTTCACTCTTTCCGGGTTCATGGCGGATTCGACCACAAAACGCTTGTATATGATCCGAAGCTGCTCATCCACATTCCTGCGGTCCAGCTGGTTCCATGCAAATGCCTCCATCTCGTCCCGGTAATGCGCATAAATCTCACTTGACTCGTCCTCATAAGTGATCAGATTGGAATAGAGAAAAGCGCATTTGTGATAATCCAGAGAATTACCGTGCATAAAATACAGGTACACAGACCTCGGCAGAGGCTTGTGAAACTGAGACGGCACCACAGAAGCCATATAATACTCATAGAGCTGAGCAATCTTCAGCTCAGCTTCCACCGCCTTCTGAAACCATTTAAAATACTCCCTGTCCACACAGTTTCCCTTGATAAGCAGGGTACAGATGGATGTCAGGATCATCGACTCATGATAAATTTTATAAGAAAGCACAAGGACATCGTAAAGATGACGGTCAAATACCTTCATCTGGCTCGCCAGATTCGCAGTATAGAGAGCCAGTTCCCGTGTCATCAGCTTATGCTTTACTGCAAACAACAGAACTCGTACTTCGAATTCCCCCAGTTTCTTAAGTGAGGAGCTTTTGTCCCGGAAGCATTTGAACGCCTGGAGATAAAACCAGATACTATGGGACTTCTCTTCATAAAACTGCTTTTCCAGAGCGCGCAGCCTCTCGCTGTAAATTTTATACTCTGAATCCACCTCTACGAGCATACAGAGGATCTTCCAGCTCTCAGGGTGCTTCATAAAAGTCCTTGAAAGCTCTTCCGCCACCTTACGCTGACCGATCGTATCATTGGACAGGAAGGTCGTCAGATAAAGATAATAAGAGCTGAGTTCCACATCTTTCCCGATGGCAAATCGATTATAATTATAGGACTCGAGGAGCCATTTTGCCTCGTCCGTCTGTCCGCCGATCAGGCAGATATGGGCATGGAAAAGAAGATAAAATTCGTTTCTGGGATCCATATCCCGCAAATGGCTGATCCGCCTGACTGCCTCCTGCACCCAGTCCGACAGTTCCATCTTCCCGCTCTCATATTTCAGGTAATTGCGAATAATCCCCGCGAACTCACGATCATTGGCACGGCGCTCCTCATCCCTCTTTACGTCTTTTTCCACCACGACCTCATAGGTAAGCGTCTCATACGGCGACTCCAGGATAATCCTGCCGAAATTACTTCCCTCGTGCAGCTTGTCCACATCCAGGAAATACTCCAGCCGGTAAGAATTGCCGATGAATTCTTCTGTGGTAACCCTGGTGTGCTCCACAGAAAGGAACTCTCCCTCCGTACGCACATCGATCTCCAGATACCCCCATGTATTTTTCTTAACCGTAAATGTCTCTTTACGCGCTTCTGTCAGAGAGATGAACGCTCTGCTCTCTTCCTCCAGAGTCAGGAAGATCTTCTCTTTCTGCTTGCAGCCCACAAGAAATTCTTCAAGCGCCTGCTGGTCCAGCTCCCACTTTCTCATATTGTCATAGAGAGCCTGGATCCGTTTATCCTCATATTTCAGGATTTCGTAAAAGTCTCTGGAACGAAACAGCTTCACCGCCTCGGCGGCATCCCTGAAAGAAAGCTTCTTGAAATCCTCCAGGCTCTGAATCTTGCCATAGCTCGTCATCACAAAAGGCTTTTCTATAATGGCGGTAAACGCCACATCAAATTCTCCTCCGTTGCAGACGATCGTAAATTTGCCATGCTCCACATGCCCCGGCATAAGCCCGCTGCCGTCATATGTATAATAGATATTGACCGGATTGCCGTCAAACCCCTGTTCATCACAGTGGACACGATAAGAGGAGGGATAGACAAGACCTCGGATAGTCCCTTCCCCCTGGTTCTGGAGCGAAAAACTCCCCCTGTAATTTTCTCCCTCGCCGACACGCATCGTGATCCGGGTCTCAGGGAATATGATCTCCGGCTGCGGGATGTGGAAATCCCCTTTGGCAAATCGCTTGATCTTATTCTTCAAATCAGTCACCTACTCACAATTCTTCTCCTGCCTAAAGGCAAAAGTACGCTACTTTGAATTATAGCATTGTTCGACAGGATCTTGCAACGGTGTATTCAAAGAATTTCCTTCAAATCGTATACATGTATGCATTTCTTCTATTATGTCTCATCTTTGACCATCTGCACGTAATCCAGCACCTCATATCCAAGCCTTTCATAGAGGGACACAGCTCTTGTATTCTCCTTCTCCACCTCCAGACGCAGACGGGTAACTTCTTTTCCCTTCTGCTCTTCCAGATAACGGAAAAACTCCCTTCCCAGACCTCTGGAACGAAACTTTTCACGAATATAGACCTCCTCGATCCACCACACATAACCTCCCGCTTCCTGGGAAAAGGTTTTTGCGGTCAGACCGTAACCAGCCGTCTCCCCGCCGCACTCAAACAGAAATATCTCTGCATAGGCATCCGACCGGATCGCCTCTTCCACTGTCCGCACGAAATACTCATCCGGAATAGGATGGAGGACCGCATCTGAGTGGTAAAACTCCCTTGCCATCTCAATATAAACATCTCTGTCATTTTCCGTAAGCCTGTGTATCATTTTTCGCTCTCCTTTTTCACATAATTTCGAGTACACACTGTATCGTCAGTGTACCACACCGTCCGGTGTTCCCACAAGGGGATGAGCCCATTTCACAAAACCGGAGCGGGTTTCCGAATGGCGCGGACCTGACCATGCATATTTAACGGACAATGCGGTAGTATTCCCGGGATGTCACCATATATACGATCACATAGAACAGAGTAAATACCGCCGTTACTCCTGCAGTACACTTAAGAAAAAGAGGCACATTCAGCACATACATGACCTCAAGAAGCATCGTCATCACCCGGAATGCAAATGCCACATGGAGGAATGCTCCCAGAAGAGGCAGGAAAAATACTGCCAGTATCTGGCTCCGTATAGTCCGGCGGACTTCTCTTCTGTCCATGCCGACCTTCTGCATGATCTGGTAATTCTCCCTGTCATCATACCCTTCTGATATCTGCTTATAGTAAATGATCAGCACTGTGGATATGAGGAACAGCGCGCCTGCAAATATCCCGATAAACAGAGCTCCGCCGTTCATGACATAAGTAGATTCGCGGTAGTCTTCTTTATACTGGACAATGGAATCCGGGTTTTCCTGCACAATACTTTCTTCAAGCCGCCTTACCATTTCCTCTTTATCCTGTGCATCACCTTCCATGTCAAACCAGGCGTCATAGCCCACATGGTTCAGCTCTTCGGAAGAGAATCCATACTCTTTAGCCAGATACTCAACAGAGCTTACATCCGGCAGGATCACATAGAACATTCCCACTACATGGGACATCATGCCTTCTGCTATGAGAGGCGCGTTTTCCAGCACTTCTTTCACCGTGTACGGAACATCACCCAGGAGGATCGTGTCATATGCATACTCATCCTCCGGCGCGTAGACCAGCGCCTCCCCATCCTGAAGAGTCGCATTCTCACCGGTCACTGCATTATAGTCTTCCAGCGGGATCAAAACCATGCCGCGGTACGACTCGGTAAATCCTTCCTCATCCCCGTAGGTCACAGCATTGCCAAACATCGCCGCATCGCCTTTGAGCATGCACGGAAGCAGGAAGGACCGGTAGCCGAGCTCCCCTTTCACTTTGACCCCTGCCTCCTTTGCGGTTTCCTGAATAAGACGCACCGCCTCTGCCGCAGTCTCGTCCGAACCATCCGGGATACTTACAGATACTTCCTTGGGAAACTGGTTTTTCAGAGAATCCTCAATTCCCGCATAAAGGCAGACGCACACAGACAGCACCACGATCACAGCCGTACTCATAATGCAGATGTTGGCAAGCCCCGCCGCATTCTGCTTCATCCGGTAGAGCATACCGGACACCGCCGTAAAATGCTTTATTTTATAATAATAGGTTTTCTTCTTTTTAAGCGCCTTTAAAAGAACAATACTCCCCGACATAAAAAGCAGATAGGTTCCGATGATAACAAGGATCACCGCAAAAAAGAAAACATTGACTGCAGTCAGCGGCGAATCTGCCGTCTGCGCGATATAATACCCTCCTCCAAGCGATGTCAGACCGAAAACTGCAAGAAGCCATTTCCCCCTCGGCTCCCTCTCCCCTGCCCGGGACGCCCCTGCCAGTTCAGAAATCGCAGAGCGCGCCACCCGGAACAGATTCCAGGCAAGGTTAATCAGAAATACTGCCAGAAACAGCCTCGCCGTTTTCAAGAGCGCTTCCGGCTCCACCGCAAAATCCAGCGGCACGGGGAAATGTACAACTTTCAGGAAAATGAGAAACATAAGCTTCCCAAGAGCCAGACCAAGAAGGAGCCCCGCCCCGAGACTGACCGCTGCAGTGATCAGCGTTTCCCAGAGCATCATCAGACTCAGATTTTTCTTGTCCATCCCCATCACCTGATACAGCCCCAGTTCTTTTTTCCTCTGCTTAATGAGGAAGCTGTTCGTATAGAACAGGAAAATCACCGAGAATCCTCCAGTAAGAGCTGTCACCCACTCCATTACTGTGCCGATGGCCGTTCCGCCTCTTATCTGTTCCAGTCCGTTATTCATGCCGATGGCGCTGAGGGCGTAAAAGAGCATAATGGTCAGAATACAGGTAAAAAGATACGGCGCATAGGTCTTATGGTTTTTCTTAAGGTTCATAAAAGCAAGCTTTGGATAAAACAACTTATTCACGCACCTCACCTCCTGCCGCCAGGACTGTCAGCGCAGCTGATATCTTCTGGTACATCTCTTCGTCTGTCAGATTTCCCCTGTAGATCTGATGAAACACCTGCCCGTCGCGGATAAAGAGTACTCTGCCCGCACTGCTTGCCGCCTTGACACTGTGCGTTACCATAAGGATGGTCTGTCCCTCCCGGTTGACCTGTGAAAACAGCTTCATCAGCTCATCTGACGACCGGGAATCCAACGCTCCTGTCGGCTCATCTGCCAGGATAAGCTGAGGGCGGGTGATCAGGGCCCTTGCCACCGCCGCCCTCTGTTTTTGTCCGCCTGAGACTTCGTAAGGGTACTTCTTCAGCAGCTCCGCAAGTCCGAGCCTGCCAGCAATCTGATCCAGTTTCTCCCTCATCTGTCCGTATTTCTCGCCTGCAAGTACAAGGGGCAGATAAATATTATCTTCAATAGAAAACGTATCCAGCAGGTTAAACTCCTGGAAGACGAAGCCCAGGTTCTTCCTTCTGAATGCAGCCATCTCCTTATCCTTGATCCCCTTTATATCTCTCCCGTTCAGCAGTACCGTCCCTCCGGAAGGTTTGTCGAGCGCGGCAAGGATGTTAAGGAGGGTCGTCTTTCCGGACCCGCTCTCACCCATGATCGCCACATACTCTCCCTTCTCCACTGAAAAGCTTACGTCTGAGAGCGCCTGCACCCGGCTTGCGCCGAACCTTGTGGTATATATCTTTTTTAGATTTTTCACTTCCAGCAATGTCATCTGTTATCTCCTTCCTGTCTTTTTATTATGGTTTCATTATAAAAAGACAGAAGGCAGCCTTCCATAAGCCTGCCTTACATTCATTCCTCTATCCTTACATTTCTGTCACTTTCCGCGCAGCCTACTCATGCCTCATCTCTTTTCTCGTAAGATCAAGGCGCACTGCCGTGCCTTTTCCCGGATCGGATGTGATTGTTACAGTATGATTCAGCTTCTCACAGATCATCCGGCACAGGTACAGCCCGATGCCGGTAGATTTCTTATCCTGCCTTCCGTTGTACCCGGTAAACCCTTTTTCAAACACCCGGGGCAGATCCTCCGCCTGGATGCCGATCCCGCTGTCTTCGATCAGAAGAACCGCAGGACTTCCCTGCTCCATGCGGATACGTATGAACCCCTTTTCTGTATATTTCAGAGCGTTTGACAGAAGCTGTTCCAACACAAAAAGGAGCCATTTCTCATCTGTCAGGACTATTTCTTTACAGGGTTCATATTCCAGCCGGATCTTCTTTAAAATAAACATGCCCGAATACTTGCGCACTGCCTGCCGCACGATCTCATCCAGAGAATATTCCTTAAGGAGCAGATCCGACGACATATCCTCCGCACGCAGATATGACAGCACCATATCCACATACTGCCCGGTCTTAAACAGCTCCATGCGCATCTCCTGAAAGATTTTCGCATCTTTATCCCCCCTGGCTTCCTCGGACTGCAGCAGCAGGTTCATCGCCGCAAGGGGCGTCTTGATCTGGTGCGCCCACAGGCTGTAAAAATCAAGCATCTCCTGTCTGCTTCTGCGGGAGTCGTTTTCCTGTAAGACAAGCCGCTCCCCCAGCATCCGCACCTCTTCCTGGTACTTTTCCTCGGGAATGTCCAGAGGTGCCGGCAGGCTTCCCAGTTCATAGGGCATATTGCGGAACGCCTCCCCGATCGTCTTTATCCTTGCCTGATAGCGCCAAAGGTCAAAAAGCCCGAGAACAATGAATGTGACCAGGGACAGGAATACCGCATATCCCAGGGCGTCCGCGCGCACTCCGTAGAGATACAGAACAAGGTAAAACACCCCCAGGAATAAAAGATAAAACAGGATTGGCTTTCTGTTCTTTTTCAGATAAGTAGAGATCATGTGTGTCATTGTATCAGATACCCGCTTCCTTTTTTCGTCTTGATCAGATCAGTAACCCCGATCTCTTCCAATTTTCTGCGCAGCCTTGTCACATTCACTGTCAGAGTGTTATCGTCAATAAATTCATCACTTTCCCAGAGCCTCTGCATAAGCTCATCCCGCTTCACGACCCGCCCTGCATTCTCCATGAGCACCTGCATGATCTTGAAATCATTTTTAGTAAGCTCCAGCTTTTTCCCCTCAAAACTTACGCAAGTATCATTCAGGTTCAGTATCACTCCACTGTGTTCGATCAGACTGACCCTGCCCTGAAAAGAATATGCGCGCCGGAGCATTGCCTGGATCTTTGCAGTCAGCACATTCAGGTCAAAGGGCTTCTCCACAAAATCATCCCCGCCCATATTCATTGCCATCACAATATTCATATTATCCCCTGCCGATGAGAGGAATAGAATGGGAACTTTAGATATCCTGCGGATCTGAGTACACCAGTGATACCCGTTATAAAAAGGAAGAAGAATATCCATGAGAACCAGCTCCGGCGAAAATCTTGCGAATTCTTCTGTAATATTCCGGAAATCTTTCGCACACTGTACCTGGTAATCCCATTTTTCCAAATGCTCTTTCAGCGTCCGGGCAATGGTCGCATCGTCTTCTACAATATAAATCTTATACATGAAACAGTCCCTTCTAAAACCTGTCCTTCCTGATAAATCAAAATATTCTCAGTCCATGATACAGTTTTTTCAGTTTTCTGGCAAGATTCCTGCAATTAATATTTCTTCTGCTTCCCTCTTCAATTATTCTAAATAAGTATTGACTTTATATATTATATAAAATATAATATGCATAAATTAAATATATATTTCAAATTTATATATGAGAGGAATGATGTTATGACGTTTACACTTAACGCTCCCATGCTGGATTTCCTCGTATTGTCCGTCATTGCCGAGGGAGATGCTTACGGCTACCAGATCAGCCAGATCATCAAAAGAGCGTCCAACACAAAGGATTCCACGCTCTACCCGATCCTGAAACGTCTTCAGGAAAACCGTTTCGTTGTGACCTATGACCAGCAGTACCAGGGACGCAACCGAAAATACTACCGGATCACCCCGGAGGGAAAACAGCGGCAGGCAGAGCTTCTGAAAGAATGGGAAGAGTACAAATTCATTATCGATGATATTGTAGTAAAAGGAGGAAACTCAAATGACTAAAACAGAATACATGAAAATACTCGCTCACAAACTGCGCCGTCTTCCAAAGGAGGACTATGACAGAGCGATCGAGTATTTTGAAGAATATTTCGCGGAGGCAGGACCAGAGAACGAACAGCAGGCAGTCTCAGATCTCGGCAATCCGGAAGAAGCGGCAAAAGAACTGATCATGGGTCTTGCCGCCCAGAATATCAAAGAAAAACCGAGAACCGTAAAGAGGGGCTTGTCCACCCTCTGGATTGCGATCCTCGCCCTGTGCGCGGCGCCGGTCACTGTTCCTTTTGCCATCTGCACGCTGATCGTTTTTGCAGTCATTCTTCTCTGCATAGGAGTTGTTTTGTTTACCGCTGCAGTCTCTGCCATTGCATTTATAGCCTCAGGAATCCTCAGCCTCTTTGGCGGGATCGCAGTGCTGTTCCACTCTGCCGGCGACGGACTGTGCAACATTGGTCTGGGACTCTTTGCCTGCGGTATCGGTGTCCTTATTGTATACGGAGTGATACTTCTGTTTAAATGGTGTATCAGAAAAGCATCCGTATCTCTCGGTAAAATGACAAAAGGGGGTAAAAAACATGAAAAAAGCAACTAGAAATATCCTGATCATATCCGCGTGCTGTATGGGAGCAGGCGTCCTCGCCGCGGCAGCAGGACTCGCTGCCGGCGGCTGGTTCGGGATCCAGATCACCCGGGACGGCATCCGCTCCGCCTCCTCCGATAATGAGCCCTATATCCTGAAAAAGACAAAACTGGATAACTTTTCAGAAATTAAGATCGACATCGGATCTGAAGCTGATATCGAACTTCTCCCGTCAGACGACAATTCCTGCTGCCTGGAATACTCTCTGGACGGGAACGGTGCAGAACCTGTATGGGATGTCTCGGACGATACGCTCACTGTAAGCCAGAAAGGGGTCATATCCGGAGGAATATTTCTCGATATGGGATTCCAGTCCAGGCTCTCTGACCCCGTGATCCGCCTGTATCTCCCTGAAGGCGCGTCATACTCCGACGTTGATATCAGCAGCGATTTCGGGAATATGGATGTAAGCGGTTTTTCTGCCGATACACTCACTCTGAACCTGGAGTACGGCGACCTGGACATGAAAGACATCAGCTCCGGTACAGCCGATATTTACCTGGATTTCGGAAATCTGGACATGGAGAATGTAACCGCGGATACCTCGGAAATCTATCTGGATTACGGAGACCTGGGCATAAAAGGATGCAGCTTCACTGACGCGGAGATCACAGCCGCTTCCGGAAACATCGAAACACAGGATACCTCAATCGACACCCTGGTACTCACTGATAATTACGGCGATGCATCTCTGCAGGGCATGACAGTGCGCTCGGCAGACCTGACCATAGAGTCCGGCAGCCTCTATTTCGCAGCCAGCGGTCTTGAGACGCTGACCGGGGTAAACGAATTCGGAGACACAGTATTCGTACTCAGCGATGCAGGAGATTACGCCTTTGACCTTGTAACCGAATTTGGGGAGATTACACTCTCCGATGATATCCCCGGCAGGCTTTCCTTACCAAACACCGGGGAAATGTCCTTCACATCAGAGAGCAGCGGAGATAAGAAAATAGAATTCACCGCAGAATCCGGGGATATCCAAATACACGAGAGGTAAAACTGGATTTGTGTGTGAGGACGGGAGCGGCAGAGCGTCCGAAAACTGCGGGGTATTTTAAAGACGTATTCGCGGCGGGCGGGGATATGGCTCAGGTTCCAGTTCCGTAATCTGGGAAAGACGTAAAAGGAATGGAATGTGGCTAAAGACAATTTCAAAGCGGACGATTCGCTTACGCTCAGGCATCCGCTTTGAAATTAACGCCACACCCCATTCCTTTAAGTCTTTCCAGCAGATTACTCCAAGTCACCGTCGCCACATCCCCGCCCACCGCGAAAGACTCTTGAAATAGGTCCGCGGTTTTCTGCGTTCATCCGGCCGGAAGTCCCCACAGCCAAATGCAGGATTTCGAAACGGAATGAAAGGGGCTCTTTATCAGCGAAACAGAATCTTTTCCCAGCCGGGAAATTATTAATGTCTTCCTGCAGAAAGAAAGTTACGACTCGCCAAATAAATTCCCATTTCGCCCTCCCTTCGAAATCCTGCATTTGTCGGGCTCCGGCTTGAGTAAAACCACAAAACAGCGAAGCGCCTTTGCGAAAACCTTTCAGATCGTGTTTAGGGGTGACTGAGGTGACTTCGGAATGAGGCTTAGTAAAACTTAAAATCCGGAACTATGCGTTGAAATTGGCAGGGGGATTGTCTGAGACGAAGGCGAGTTGCCCCCTGCCAATTTCTGTTCTTAGCATAGTGCCGGATTTTATAATTTTACTTGCCTCGTGGAGCGGAGCCGAAGCCACCCCTACACACGCTCTGAATACGTCTTCGATATATTGCTTCGGTGTTTTCGTCCGATTTACTCAATCCAAGGATCCCCGACAAATCCAGATTTACCTACCCTAATGCCACATCCAGTATCATCATGAGCACAAATCCCACAGCCACTCCCACGGTGCTGATATTGGAATGTTTACCCGTCTGGGCTTCCGGTATCAGCTCCTCTACCACGACATAGATCATCGCTCCTGCCGCAAATGAAAGCAGATATGGAAGTAATGGTACGACAAGCCCGGTCAAAAGAATCGTAATGAGCGCCGCGATTGGTTCTACGATTCCGGATAAGGCGCCATACACAAATGACCGTTTCTTTGACAGTCCCTGGCTTTTAAGGGGCATGGAAATGATCGCTCCCTCAGGGAAATTCTGGATCGCGATCCCGATGGAAAGGGCGAAAGCTCCCGCCAGAGTCATCATCGTATTGTCCGCAAGCACGCCCGCAAAGGTCACGCCGACAGCCATCCCTTCCGGGATATTATGCAGGGTAACTGCAAGGACAAGCATGGTCGTTTTTTTTAAATGGGCGGGAACGCCCTCTGGTTTATCATCCGTATAATGCAGGTGCGGGGTTAATGTATCGAGGACAAGCAGGAAGCCCATTCCCAGAAGAAATCCCACCGCAGGAGGGAACCAGGCAGCGCCTCCCTCCTGCCCTGCCATATCGATAGCCGGTATCAGAAGAGACCAGACAGATGCTGCCATCATCACGCCGGAAGCAAATCCTAGCAGCAGCTTTTCAAGCCGTCTGTCCATCTCCTTTTTCATAAAAAATACCATTGCCGAGCCCAATGCAGTCCCGGCAAATGGTATCAATATCCCGAGCAAAGTATTCTGATTCATATTTTCCCTCCGTTGATGTATTCTATATGTCGATAATTTTTATCGGTATCCTATCATATGCATCACCGAGAGAATTTGTCAATACCTTACGCTTACATCCTCATCACGCTTCCCGCTTACAGCTGTTTACACGGCCGCCAGCTCCTTTCCCGCGGCGCGGCACTCTGCCAGAGCTTCTTCATCAGGAGCGTCATTTGCGATCACGCCCTCTTTCCTCACGAGAACAGCCCCTGCTTTTTTCATGCGCTCTGCCCAGTCTCTCATCCACTCTCCGTCTCCCCATCCATATGATCCGAAGAGAAGGATCTTTTTACCAGTCACAAGAGGCTCCAGTTCTTCTACGAAAGGCTCCATCTCTGTTTCTTCTAATTGTTCTGCCCCCATCGACGGGCAGCCAAGTGCAAAGGCACTTTCAGATGCAAGGACCGCTGCGGTTGCATTTCCCACTTCGATCACCTCTGCCTGCGCGCCTGCCTCACGGATACCATCCGCCACAGCTTCTGCCATAGCCTGAGTATTCCCTGTTCCGCTCCAATATACTACTGATACACTCATTTTTTCCCTCCATTCTTTGATCACAGAGCTATTTCCCGGATACTTTTTCCGGTCAGGAATTCATTGACCGCACAGTTCTTTGCCCGGTCATATTCCTTGAAGACCATTCTCGCGCCCGCAGGGTTGCTGTACACTTTCCAATATCCGATCATCAGATATCTTTGTCCCGCATTTTCAATAAAGCCATTTACATCATTCAGCGGATATCCGAGGAACACTCCGATCTCGTGCGGAAATCCCATTCCTCTCCGCGCAAACTGCCTGATCCGGTCAATCAGATGTTCAAGCACCCTGTCCAGACACATATCTGTATATCCGTATTTCTGTATGAGTTCATAGACACCAGGCTCCTTCAGATATTTTTCCAGCTCTTCCGGACGATAAAACAGGACAAGGCATCTTCCTTCCGAGCAGGAAAGCCTGCGGTACGAGATGTTCATATCCGAAAACATCTCAGCGAGCCTGTCGTAAAGCTCAGCACCAACCGATATCACGCAGGAAACTTTAAGGCCTTTCAAAAGCGGGGCGCACTGCAAAACGATCTGGAATCCCAGCCGTAACCTTTGATCATTGTTTTTCAGAAAATATGACAGTGTTTCTGTTGACATAATCCCTCCGTATTTTTGAGAATGGTTTTCAATTGATGAGATGTTAACATATTTCATTTTTCTTTTCAATATAGTATATGAGAACATTTCTCATTTTCTCCTTTCTTCTCCAAAACGGCTTATAAGTTCAGTATTTCTGGTTCCCACATTTGTTATGGGCAGATTGCTCAAAAAATTTTATTTTTTTATCGTTTTTTTAGTTGTTCCCTACATAAATATGGTGTATAATGTGTTTAACATTTGAGAGGTGAAAGTCTCAAACAATAATTACATAAAGGAGAGATTCGCCATGGTAAATTTAGTAACAGGTCCAAGAGGCAGTGGAAAGACACAAAAAATGATCGACCTTGCAAACGAAAAGGTCAAGACATCTAACGGAAATGTGGTTTTGATCAAAAAGAGCCCTAAGGATACATACACTGTGGACTTTAATATCCGCGTGATCCGTATGGCAGATTATCCAGATATCCTCACACTCGAAGAATTCGTAGGTTTCCTTTACGGCATGGCAGCCGGCAACCATGATATTGAAGCAATCTTTATCGACAGCGTATTAAAACAGGCAAACATTACCCTTGAAAGCCTTGCTGCTTTCCTTCAGAAGTTGAACAAGATTTCCACAGAAAACAATATCGATTTCTATCTCAGCGTCAGCGCAGAGAAGAAAGATATTCCCGGTATAGATTCCCACGACTGCAATGTGATATGCTGATCCAGGGGAAAATATTTTGACACGAACAGGCTTTTGCCTGAAAAAAAGGAAGTACGTCCGGTTCAGACTGTACTTCCTTTTTTATGTTGTCATACTATTCTGTATCTTCTGAAGGCGCCCTCTCTATCCCATTTACAGACAGGACTGTATTACTCTTCTCACCTTCTTTATATTCAATGGTGACTTCATCCCCCACATCACAGCGGATGATATCAATGAAATCCACGACCGGTATATCAAAGATCGCATCGGACCCTTCCATCATGATATAATAATGAGAATTGCCATCCACAACACCCTGTGCGATCTTTGTGATCCGGGCAGTAATGCTCTTTACATCCCGGGTGTCTTCAGGGGTTTGCTTGATCCCGTTTTCATACATCAGGGTATTATAGTTTTCCTCGCATTCGCTCACTGTATCTCCGATCGCTACAATCTGATATTTCTGTACATTTACCATTGCATATTTCTTCACCAGTCCGGCATCGTCCTTCAGAGCGATAAAATATGTCGGTTCTCCTGAAATATTGAGCAGAAGCGGAAAAGTGGCGGTATAATGAAGGTTCTGCACCTGCCCTTCAGCAGATGACATTGCCGAGGCTTCTGTAGCCCCCTCAACCTCGTAGAACCGTGTCTCCATAGTCCGCTGGTTCATAAGTACAAACCCTACATTGGACTGGTCTCCAGTGATAGATGTGACTCCGGTATATACCCATACATCATCATCGATCGCAAGGTAATTATATCCGTCCGTTGTATGCAGACAGTCTTTCTGTCCGAGCACGCTGTTGAAAAATCCGTGCTTCAAAGTGCCGTAATAATCATACAGCTGTACCAGCAGATCTGCAGAATACGCGCGGTCGATCCACTGCGGGGCATCCTCAATAGCATAATCCTGTGTCTCGCCGGTAATTGCATTGCACAGTACAACACGCCCGATCGTCTCTCCGCCGAACAGTCCGATATTAAATTTCTTTACGGGGCATATCCAATACGGTACCCCTTCCTCATCTACTTCAAAACTGAGATTATTAAAAATATACGTAGGATATTTGAATCTGAGATGACGGTAAATATTCCTGTTAAAATGATCACTTGTCGTATACTTCATGCCTTCATCCAGTTTGACAAGCTCCGTGTTCTGCGTCGCCATATCGATCTTAATATACGCGGGGATCCCTTCGCTCTGGTTTGTGAACCATTTGATAAGGCTTGCATATTTTAACGGAGATACCCTGACCGGACGGTCCTGGTAGTTGATCTGAGAATACAGACTGTCCACCTCAAATTGGGACACCATATCCACCATACTGCCCATCTTCCTGTCCCCAAGAAGCTCCGCAGAGTCTTTGTCAAGAAGAGGGATCTGGTCAAAAGACAGCTCCTCGATATCCGTTGTAAACTCTCCCGTCTCCACGGTCATCAACTGCTGATATTTCTTAGCATTTACAATTGGCGAAGACAAAAGCGCCCCCACAAGATACACGATCACGATAAGAGCGACCACGCCGATTATCACTTTCAGCCCTTTCGATTCTCTCAGCTCATACCTGCTCAGATTTTTCTTCTTGATAAAGATCAGCGCGGCGAGGATCCCAAGCACGAGCAGAAATACCCAAAATTCTGTCGAATGGATATTGATCGCCGGCAGAGCCGCATAGTAATAGATTCCCAGCGCTGCAATGACCAAAAGCACGAGCAGCAGTTTCGTTCTGATTTTTTTCATAGTCTTTCCTTTCCTCCTCCCCTTCAATAGAGCGGATTCCCACCCGGGACGACCCATCTGTATCCGGGCTGCCCTGATGCTTAAATAGTACGGCAATTATAGCATTTTTATTCATAGAGTACAAGGACATAAAATGCCCCGGAACAGAACAGCAAATACCGTTCTACCCGGAGCATCTGTTTATTGTCTTTTTATTTCATTTTATTCCTCTGACGCCCGTGCAGCAATCTCTTTCTCCTGCACATCTGACGGAGCCTGCTCATACCTTGCGAACTGATACTCATAAGTTCCCCGTCCGCCTGTCATGGAGCGGAGCACTGTGCAGTAGCCAAACAATCCCGTCATCGGGATATCGGCTTCGATCACCTGCCTGCCTCCCGCTACCGGAGTCATGCCGAGCACTCTTCCGCGCCTCTTGTTCAGATCCCCCATCACATCGCCGGTGTAATCATCCGGCACTGTTACCTTAATGGAAGCAATTGGCTCAAGCAGGACAGGTGAAGCCTCCATGAAGCCTTTCTTAAATGCCTGACTCGTAGCAGTTTTGAAAGCCATCTCCGAAGAGTCTACCGGGTGGTAGGATCCGTCATAAAGGATCGCTTTCACTCCGACTACAGGATATCCGGCAAGGGGACCCTTCACCACAGATTCCTGAAGTCCTTTTTCCACTGCCGGGAAGTAGTTTTTCGGAACAGCTCCTCCGACAACGCATTCTTCAAAAATATACGGCGTATCCAGATCATGTGACGGTTCGAATTTCATCTTAACATGTCCGTACTGACCATGTCCTCCGGTCTGCTTCTTATATTTCATGTCCACATCCGATGTCTTGCGGATTGTCTCGCGGAAAGCAACCTTCGGAGTCTCGAGCACAATCTCCACTTTATATCTGGCAGCAAGCTTGCTTGCCGCGATTTCCAGATGCTGGTCGCCCATTCCGTATAGCAGCGTCTGGCGGTTCTCACTGTCATTAACTGATTTAAGCGTCACATCCTCAGCGGTCATCCTTGCAAGAGCCTGGGAAACTTTATCCTCATCGCCTTTATTTTTCACGCGGTATCTCATGTATGTATATGGTACCGAGTAATCTGTCTTTGCATAGGATACGGGAGTCGCTTTCGTTGAGAGCGTATCCCCTGTCCGTGTATTTGTAAGCTTTGCAATCGCACCGATATCCCCTGCGAACAGCTCGGATACCTCTGACGGCTTATTTCCGCACATCGTATACAGCTTGCCCGGCTTCTCCTCTGCTTCCGTATCGGCGTTATAAAGGATATCATCCCCTTTGAGCACTCCGGAGCACACCTTTACAAAGGAATATTTTCCGATAAACGGATCTACCATTGTCTTAAACACATATGCTGTCTTAGCCTTTGAGAAATCATAGTTTGCCTCAAAGATGTCATTTGTCCTGCGGTTGATGCCCGCGCACGTCCTCTTGTCCGGACTCGGGAAGAATCTTACGATATCGGACAGAAGATTTGCAACGCCCTGAGCCTGTACGTTGGATCCCATTGCAACCGGGACGATATCCCCGTCCATAACCTCAGTACGCATTGCAGCCCTGATCTCCTCGATAGAGAATTCCTCGCCGTTGAAATACCTCTCCATAAATTCTTCGCTGGTCTCAGCGACTGCCTCCATAAGGGAATCTCTGAGGATCTGAAGGTTCGGTTTACAGTAATCCGGGATCTCGCACTCTTCCCTCTGTCCGATCCCAGTATACCTGCGTCCTGCATTCTTAATGACATTGATATAACCGACCAGTTTTTCATTCTCGCGGATCGGCTGGAAATGCGGAGCGATCTTCTTGCCGTATTTAGCTGTCAGGTCTTCCACTACCTGACGGAAACTTGCATCGTCCACATCCATCTCTGTCACATAGATCATCCTGGGAAGATTATACTTATCACAAAGCTCCCAGGCTTTTTCCGTACCAACCTGCACGCCAGCCTTGCCGGAAACAACGATGACCGCCGCGTCTGCCGCGCTGACCGCTTCTTCTACCTCTCCCACAAAGTCAAAATATCCCGGCGTATCAAGGATATTTATCTTCGCTTTTTCCCACTCGATCGGGATCAGGCTTGTGCTGATAGAAAATCCGCGTTTCTGCTCCTCTTTATCAAAATCACTGACTGTGTTGGACTCTGTGACCTTGCCCATACGGTTCGTGGCGCCCGATACATAGAGCATTGCCTCGACAAGACTTGTCTTTCCGCTCCCGCCGTGCCCGAGCAATACCACGTTCCTGATTTCGTCCGTTCTGTAAACCTTCATGCTGCTGCCTCCTTGATATGTAGTTATTATGCATGTACTAAAATCTTTCACGCATGCACATCATGGATATATTGTACTAAAATCTTTTTGAAATTACAACTATTTTATGTATTTTTCACATACGACTTATATTTTGACAGTAAAAAAGTTTTTTCTCCCACTGTCATCAGTCAGTATAGTTTTTCTTTCGTTTACTTTTATAATGCAACGTGCTAAAATGTCTCTATGCTGTGCAGTCCCATAATATTGCTTTTATCGCAGGGATGTCACAGAAGCATAGACAGATTTATTTTCAAAAGCAGAAAGGACGACATATATGACATCACCAAAAGCAGGATTTATCGGACTGGGGTTAATCGGCGGCTCAATCGCCAAGGCGATCCGAAGCTACTATCCTGAATATGAACTGATCGCATTTGACAAAAACAGGGAAACCCTTGCGCTTGCAGTCCAGGAAGGGATCATAGACACAGCGTGCTCATCTATCGATGATAATTTCAAAGGATGCAGTTATATCTTTCTGTGTGCTCCTGTTTCCTGGAACACTGCTTATCTCTCCCAGCTTAAAGACCTGATCGGCAGCGGCTGCATTCTGACGGATGTTGGGAGTGTAAAGACTTCAATCCATGAAGAAATCATCTCACTTGGCATGGAGGAATCTTTTATAGGCGGGCATCCAATGGCAGGCTCTGAAAAAAGCGGATTTGCAAACTCCAAAGCACATCTGATCGAGAATGCTTATTATATCCTGACTCCTTCTGAGAAAATGGCAGCGGAAAAGGTGGAGGTCTGCCGGCAATTCATCTCCTCTCTGAAAGCCATTCCTATCATACTTGACTATAAAGAGCACGATCTGATAACCGGAACGATAAGCCATCTCCCGCATATCATCGCTGCCTCGCTGGTCAATTTTGTACACGACACGGACACCAAAGACGAGTTGATGAAAGCGCTGGCCGCAGGGGGCTTCAAAGACATTACGAGGATCGCGTCCTCCTCTCCTGTTATGTGGCAGCAGATCTGTCTGAAAAACAGCCGAAATATCTCACGCGTCCTTGAAGGTTATATACAGGTCCTTAAACAGGCGAAACAAGCCGTGGACAGCAAAGATGAGGCGGCGCTGTACTCTATGTTCGAATCGTCCAGGGACTACCGGGATTCCATGCCAAACAGTTCCGCCGGACCGATCAAGAAACAGTTTGCCGTTTACTGCGACATTATCGACGAGGCAGGAGGGATCGCTACGATCGCTACGATCCTTGCCAGCAACAATATCAATATCAAAAATATCGGAATCATACATAACAGAGAGTTTGAAGAAGGAGTCCTGAGGATCGAATTTTACGAGGAAGCGTCCTCGGCAAAAGCCGCCGCGCTTCTCCAGAAATACCGATATGTCGTATATGAAACCTGACCGTGCCAAATGCCGGCCCCAGGTGTTCGCAGAAAATAAAAAATTATATGGAAAGAGGATTTGAAAATGGAATTATGCAGCATTACCGGGCTGAAAGGAAGAGTCACTGTCCCGGGAGATAAATCGATTTCACACAGATGTATCATGTTCGGCTCCATCGCAGACGGAGTGACAGAGGTCCGTAACTTCCTTGAGGGAGCGGACTGTCTCGCCACAATCCGCTGCTTCCGCTCGATGGGGATTGAGATAGAAGAAAAGAACACCACTGTCATTGTACACGGGAAAGGGCTTCACGGGCTTTCTGCCCCGGACAGCATCCTGGATGTCGGAAACAGCGGCACTACCACCCGCCTTCTCTCAGGCATCCTTGCCGGTCAGCCCTTTGAGTCCAAGCTTTCCGGCGATGAATCCCTCAATTCCCGCCCCATGAAGCGTATCATGGACCCGCTCACCCAAATGGGGGCACATATATCAAGCATACTGAGAAACGGCTGCGCTCCCCTCTACATTGCGCCTTCCACCCTCCACGGAATCCACTACGATTCCCCTGTGGCATCCGCACAGGTAAAATCATGCATCCTTCTCGCGGGACTGTATGCGGAAGGGGAGACCTCTGTCACAGAGCCCTCCCTCTCCCGCAACCATACAGAACTGATGCTGAGGGAGTTCGGTGCAGATATCCGGACCACCCACGCGCTTAACAGCACGGAGGCGACAGCCTCCATACGTCCCTGCGGCAGGCTGTTCGGGCAAAAGATCACCGTGCCCGGAGACATTTCGTCCGCCGCTTATTTTATCGCGGCAGGGCTCATTGTCCCGGATTCTGAAATACTGATCGAAAACGTAGGGATCAACCCGACACGCGCCGGAATCTTGAAAGTATGCGAGGACATGGGAGGCAATATCACACTGCTCAATGAACGTACAGAGGGTGGAGAAAAGATTGCAGATATCCTCGTAAAAACCAGTTCTCTTCACGGCATCACTATTGAAGGGGATATCATCCCGACTCTCATCGATGAGATACCCGTGATCGCAGTCATGGCTGCCGCTGCAGAAGGGACAACCATCATAAAAGATGCGGAAGAACTTAAGGTAAAAGAAACCGACCGGATCGAAACCGTAACAGATAATTTAAAGGCTATGGGCTGCAACGTCACTCCCACAGCTGACGGAATGATCATCACCGGAGGAAAACTCAAAGGCGCGTCCATCCACACTCTCCTTGATCACCGTATCGCAATGGCATTCAGCATCGCCGCTCTGGTCGCCGAGGGAAACACAAAAATACTGGACAGCAAATGTGTGGATGTATCATATCCGACATTCTACGACACCTTTGAACAGTTGCTGTGAAATCTGGATTTGTCGGGGAGCTGCGATAGAGTATATCATCCGAAAACACCGGAGCGGGGATGTCGAAGACGTATTCTGCGCGGGGCTGTGGGTGGCTTCGGCCCCGCGCAGAAAGTTCTATTTTGTCGATGCAGCTCCCCTCTCGTTCTCCTTTGAAATCCTGCATTTGGCTGTTGTGACGCCGATCGGATGTGCCTAGAAAACCGCCCTATTTCAAGAACCTTTCGTGGCGGGCGGGGATGTGGCGACGGTGACTTGGAGTAATCTGCTGGAAATTCTTAACGGCAGGGAGGGCGGCGTTAATTGAAGAGTGGATGCCTGAGGCAAAGCCGAATCGTCCGCTCTTCAATTGTCCTTAGCCGCACTTCCTGCCGTTTAGATTTTCCCAGATTGCGGAACCGGAACCAGAGCCACATCCCCGCCCGTCACGAATACATCTTAAAATAAACTACGGTTTTCGGACGTTATACCGCTCGTCCGTCCCACACACAAATCCAGATTTACCTCTCTAAAAGATGATCGATCAGCCGATAACCTTCTTCCAGCATCTTCCCGCTCTCCCGTCCTGTCTTTTCGCAGTATGTACCGCACCCTTCCTGCACTTCTGTACTGTCATACAGCAGATACGGTACCGGATCCGACGTATGGGTGCGCACTCTCACCGGCGTAGGATGATCCGGAAGGATCAGCATCCTGAAATCAACTCCTGATTGACGGAGTTTCTCCGCAACGGGCCCGATCACCTGATCATCGATATATTCAATGGCTTTGATCTTATCTTTCACGCTTCCCTGATGTCCCATCTCATCCGGAGCTTCAATATGTACATATACAAAATCATAGCCGTCTTCTGTCAGAGCTTTCACTGCAGCCTCCGCCTTCCCCGAATAATTGGTGTGAAGCCCGCCGTTTGCACCGTCTACGATGATATTATGCATCCCCGATCCGGCCGCGATCCCTTTCAAAAGATCTACTGCTGAGATCATAGCGCCTTTTACCCCGGTTTTCTCTTCAAAGGAGGTTAACGCCGGACGGGTTCCCGCGCCCCAGAACCATGCAGAGTTCGCAGGATTTTTCCCTTCTGCGCGCCGCTGTACATTGACAGGGTGATCCTTCAGAATGTCGTAACTTTTAACCATCATCTCACGGAGCACCGGATCTCCGGGCAGGTATTCCCCGATCCTTTTTGTCAGGATATCATGAGGCGGTGTCAGCTCTGTTACTTTCCCATCTTTCTGGATAAGAAGATGCCGATAGCTGGTCCCTGCATAAAAAGTATAGCCTTCCCTCTCAAGACCTTTCCGGAGCGCTTCCACGAGAACAGCCGCCTCTTCAGTAGGGATCTCTCCCGAACTGTGATCCAGGATCACCCTGTCCTCATACTTATCTTCCTCCTCGGAAAGAGTAACAAGATTACACCGGAAAGACACATCTTTTTCTCCCATTTCCGCACCGATGCTCAGTGCTTCCAGAGGTGAACGTCCGGAATAATATTTTCGCGGGTCATAGCCGATCACAGACAGATTTGCCGTATCGCTTCCGGGCGCCATTCCCACCGGGACAGTCCGGACCATCCCGATCTCCGAATCTGCTGCCAGACGGTCCATATTCCCTGTCTCCGCCGCTTCCAGCGGGGTCCGTCCGCCCAGTTCCTCAAGCGGTTCGTCCGCCATTCCATCGCATAAGATCACAATGTATTTCATTTTCAGCTCAGCCTCTTTCCTACTCTTCGATGCGGATCATATGCAGAATTCCTTCTGCCTCTGCCGCTTTTCTGCCATATTCGCCTTCTGTCATCTCTCCTGTGACAAAACCGAACTCACCTTCCGCTCCGTCCACTGTCAGGATCTTCACCCCGCCGAACAGTTTCTCGACCTCGTTTCTGCGCGCCTCTGCATCTCCTGACATACGCACAAAGAACTTCCTGCTTGTATCTTCGATCGGAAGAAGTTCAAGCTTCTCACTCTTCCACATAGTCATTATATTTCTGTGAAGATGCTTTGCAGCATCCACTACATCCGCAACGACAGCGCTGGCTGTCGGCAGCTTGCCCGCACCGCTTCCATAGAACATCGCATCGCCCAGCACATTGCCATGGACGAAAACAGCGTTAAAGACATCATCTACACTGTACAGCGGGTGTCCCTTGCTCAGGAGCGCCGGAGCTACGATCGCATGGAGATGGCTTCCGTGACGCTTGCTGGACGCCAGGAGCTTGATCGTCATGCCCATCTCTTTTGCATAAAGCATATCTTCTTTCGTGATCTTTGTGATTCCTTCGGTGTAGATATCCTCAAAATCCACCTGCTGTCCTGAGATCAGGGATGAAAGGATCGCAATCTTGCGGCATGCGTCATATCCTTCTACGTCCGCCTCCGGGTTGCGCTCCGCATAGCCGTTGTCCTGCGCTTCCTTGAGCACCTCGTCATAGTCCGCCCCGTCATAGAACATTTTGCTGAGCATATAGTTAGTAGTTCCGTTCAGGATCCCTGTGATCTCCTCGATCCTGTCAGCCGTCAGGCTGGAATTCAGAGCGCGGATGATCGGGATGCCTCCCCCGACACTTGCCTCAAAAAGGAAGTTCAGTTCTCTTTCCCTTGCAATGGAGAGCAGCTCGGCCCCATGCTTTGCAACAAGGGCTTTGTTGGATGTGGCAACACTTTTTCCTGCTTCCAGGCATCGTTTTACAAAAGTGTAGGCAGGCTCGATCCCTCCCATAACCTCTACTACGATCTTAATCTCCGGGTCATTGATGATCACATCGATATCGTGGACAATCTTTTCCTGGACCGGGTCTCCCGGAAAATCTCTGATATCGAGCACATATTTTATGTTGATCTCATCCCCCGCCCGCTGGTTGATGATATCGCCGTTGGTGTTGATGACCTCGACCACGCCTGATCCTACTGTACCATATCCCATTACTGCTATATTTACCATTGCTCTCTTTTCCTTTCTGTACTCTTTTTATAGTAGCCGAAACAGGCTCCCGGGTCAATGCTCGGGCGCCTGTTGTGTATTTGCGCTCAGATATGCGTTGATGAACGGATCGATATTTCCATCCATCACTCCGTTCACATTGCTGACCTCCGCGTTTGTCCTGTGATCCTTGACCAGAGTATATGGCTGCATCACATAGGAGCGGATCTGATTGCCAAAGTTGATATCTCTCACTTCGCCTCGGATGTCTGACATTTTCTCAGCCTGTTCCTGCTGCTTCATGAGATACAGTTTAGACCTCAGCATCTGCATAGCCTTATCCTTATTCATGTGCTGAGACCGCTCGTTCTGACACTGCACCACAATCCCTGTCGGAAGATGGGTAATGCGGACCGCAGATGAAGTTTTATTAATATGCTGTCCCCCCGCGCCGCTGGAGCGGTATGTGTCGATCTTCAGATCGTCATCATTGATCTCAATGTCAATATCCTCTTCAATATCCGGTATCACATCGCAGGATGCGAAGGACGTCTGCCGCTTGCCCGCCGCGTTAAAAGGCGAGATACGTACAAGGCGGTGCACCCCTTTTTCGGAGCGGAGATATCCGTAAGCATTCTCCCCTTTTACTTCAAAGGTCACCCCTTTGATCCCCGCCACATCGCCTTCCAGATAATCAAGGACTTCCACATCATATCCTTTCTTTTCTGCCCAGCGCGTGTACATGCGGTACAGCATCCCCGCCCAGTCGCAGGACTCTGTGCCGCCCGCCCCGGCGTGAAGCGTAACGATCGCATTGTCGCGGTCATAAGGTCCCGTGAGGAGCGTGCTGATCCGAAGCTCTTCGAATTTTTCTTCAAATCCGCTGAGTTCCTCTTCGATCTCCTGCACAGTTTCCCCGTCCGTTTCTTCCTCGCTCATCTCAATAAGGAGAAACATATCTTCATAATCTGAATACAGTTTCTCGATCTCTTTCACTGAGTCCTGAAGACCTTTCAATTCCTTCATGACCTGCTGGGACACTTCCGGATCATCCCAGAATCCCGGCTCCTCCAGACGTTTCTGGAGTTCTTCCACTCTTAGTTTCTTTGACGCTAAGTCAAAGTGAATCCCTCAAATCTTTCAGTGGTTCTTCATAGGCTGTCAGCCTTGATTTTAATTCATCTAATAAAACCACCTTATTCACCTCTTTCTTTTATTTCAATTCTATTCATGATCGAAGTATGACTCTCCGCCGAGAGTTTTACTGTACGCAGGGTCCGATCATCCGACCTTCTTCCTGCCGCAGCACTGTTTATATTTCTTTCCGCTTCCGCACGGACACGGATCGTTCGGATAGATCTTCCTTTCCTCGCGTTTCTTCGGAGCGCGAACAGAAGTGTCATCCTTGTTCGTTCCTGTCACCTTGGCGACTTCCTCTCTCTCTACCTTCTGCTCAACACGGATATTGAACAGGGTGCGGATCGTTGTCTCCGCGATCATGTTCGTCATCTCGCCGAACATGTTATATCCTGTCATCTTGTATTCTACAAGCGGATCTCTCTGTCCGTATGCCTGGAGACCGATACCCTGGCGAAGCTGATCCATATCATCGATATGATCCATCCACCTTGCGTCAATAACTTTCAAAAGAACGACACGCTCGATCTCACGGATCTGCTCTGCCTCCGGGAACTCTGCTTCTTTTGCCTCATACGCCTTCACCGCGCGCTCCTTCAAAAGGTGCTTCAGCTCTTTCTGACGCATTCCCTGGCATTCTTTCGCAGACGGAAGTTCCATCATTGGAATCACATTGTGGAGATTCACATCCAGCCCTTTGATATCCCACTCTTCCGGATCTGCCTCAGGCGAAGCAAACCGGTCTGTGACATTTTCCACATACTCTGTGATCATATTGTAGATCGTGTCGCGCATGCTCTCACCGTCGAGCACGCGGCGTCTCTCGCCGTAAATGATCTCTCTCTGTTCATTCATGACCTGATCATACTCAAGCAGGTTCTTACGGATACCAAAGTTGTTGATCTCCAGCTTTTTCTGTGCTGTCTCAATGGCATTGGAAAGCATTTTGTGCTCGATCTGCTCGCCGTCTTTTACGCCCAGCGCGTTGAACACTCCCATGAGGCGTTCGGAGCCGAACAGCCTGAGCAGGTCATCCTCCAAGGATATATAGAATCGGGACTCTCCCGGATCTCCCTGACGTCCGGAACGGCCTCTCAACTGGTTATCAATACGCCTTGACTCGTGACGCTCTGTACCGATGATCTTTAATCCGCCCGCTGCTCTCGCATCGTCATCCAGTTTAATATCCGTACCACGGCCCGCCATATTTGTTGCAATGGTAACCGCGCCGTGAAGTCCGGCGTCAGCGACGATCGCAGCCTCCTGCTCGTGGTATTTTGCATTCAGCACGTTATGCTTGATGCCCTCTCTTTTGAGCATACCGCTCAGGAGCTCCGACACCTCGATCGTGATCGTGCCGACCAGGACCGGCTGCCCTGTGGCATGCGCCCTCTTTACTTCTTCAATAACCGCTTTGTATTTTTCTTTTTTTGTCTTGTAAACCGCGTCTTCCAGATCCACTCTCTGTACCGGGACATTGGTCGGGATCTCCACTACGTCCATCCCGTAAATATCACGGAATTCTTTTTCCTCTGTAAGAGCAGTACCTGTCATACCGCTCTTCTTTTCAAATTTATTGAACAGGTTCTGGAATGTGATTGTTGCAAGTGTCTTGCTTTCCCTTCGTACCTGCACATGTTCCTTCGCCTCGATCGCCTGGTGAAGACCGTCAGAATAACGGCGTCCCGGCATGATACGTCCTGTAAACTCATCCACGATCATGACCTCGCCCTCAGGAGTGACCACATAGTCCTGATCCTTGAACATCAGGTTGTGCGCGCGGAGAGCAAGGATAATATTGTGCTGGATCTCCAGGTTCTCCGGATCTGCAAGATTATCAATATGGAAGAACTGCTCTACCTTTCTCACGCCGTCTTCCGTAAGGTTGATCGCCTTTTCCTTCTCGTTTACGATGAAATCGCCGGTCTCCTCGATGTCCTCGCCCATAATAGCGTTCATTTTGGAAAATTCGCCGCTTGCCTCGCCTCTCTCAAGCTGACGGGCAAGTATATCGCAGGCCTCATAGAGCTTTGTGGATTTTCCGCTCTGCCCGGAAATGATAAGAGGTGTCCTTGCCTCATCGATCAATACGGAGTCCACCTCATCGATGATTGCAAAATGCAGCCCCCTCTGCACGAGCTGTTCTTTATAAATAACCATATTGTCACGCAGATAATCAAATCCGAGTTCATTGTTCGTGACATAAGTGATGTCGCATGCATAAGCCTCGCGGCGCTCCTTATTGTCCATGCCGTTTAAGACCACGCCCACTGTCAGTCCGAGGAATTCATGCACCTTTCCCATCCACTCAGCATCACGTTTTGCCAGATAATCATTGACAGTAACGATATTTACGCCTTTTCCATCCAGCGCGTTCAGATACGCCGGAAGCGTGGATACGAGCGTTTTTCCTTCTCCTGTCTTCATCTCTGCGATACGTCCCTGGTGAAGGATAATACCGCCGATAATCTGTACTCTGTAATGGCGCATGCCCAGGCTCCGGAATGCAGCCTCGCGCACGACAGCGTACGCTTCCGGGAGAATATCGTCCAGTGTCTCCCCCTCCGCCAGACGCTCCTTAAATTCTCTTGTCTTTCCTCTGAGTTCTTCGTCTGACAGCACTTTCATCTCCGGCTCCATAGCCTCGATCCTGTCAACGATCGGATAGATCCTTTTCAGCTCGTTCTGGCTGTGGGTTCCAAAAATCTTCTCTATAATGCCCATATTCCGCAATTAACTCCTTGTATAAATCTAACGCCGGGGCAAAATGCCGGCGCCGCTCTGTTCTCCATTCTAACACTAACTGATGGGTAATTCAACCAATTCATAAATCGTTAACAAAATCAGCGTAACAGTTCAGACACCGGGCTGTATCTTCTCACCGCGTCATACGGGATACTGCCGCCGAACAGATCCAGGGCGCTTCCGATCGTGAAATCCAGCCTGCCGCCGCTCAGCTCCCGGAAACGTTCCAGATCCTCCATCTTTCCGATCCCTCCCGCATAGGTCACAGGGATCCCGTCCCAGTTCCCCAGCATATGTACCAGATCCTCTTCCATGCCCGACCTCATACCCTCCACGTCCACTCCGTGGATCAGGAACTCACCGCAGGATTCCGCCAGCTCTTCCAGTGTGTCTGCGCTAAGCACTTCTTCTGTGAATTTCTGCCAGCGGTCTGTCACAATATAATAGGCTCCTTCCCTTTTTCTGCAACTCAGATCAAGAACAATATGCTCCTTTCCGACCTCGGACACGAGCTTTTCCATATTCTCCCGGCAGAAGGCTCCATCCTTGAAAACATAAGATGTAACGATCACATGGCTCGCGCCTGCCTCCAGGTATCCGGCCGCGTTTTCAGCTGTGATCCCTCCGCCGATCTGCATTCCCCCGGGATAGGCCGCCAGCGCCGAGAGCGCCTGCCGCCTGGTCGCCTCGTAATACTCGGAACCGGCGTGATTCAGCATGATGATATGCCCGCCTTTCAGCCCGTCTTTCTGATACAGCCGTGCATAATGGTCCGCTCCCAGCTCAGACGAAAAATTTGTCCTGGCGCTGTCCCCTTTATCCCGCAGGCTTCCTCCTACGATCTGTTTTACTTTTCCGTTATGTATGTCAATACAGGGTCTGAACCTCATGATCCACCCTCTCCCTTTCTACTTATTATCCATGCATGCTCTTACCGCTTTCCTTCGACTGACGCCCGTATATGCAGGGCCGCTCACAGGCGGCCCACAGACATGCATGCTGCCGCAGGACTGCGGGAAATCCCCGCGCCGCGGCAGCTGTCCATATTCTCCGGAGGCTCGCCTCCCGGAAGACTTATGATTCTTTTTTATCGATTATTCTGCGTGTCTTTCTGCGCCCCGTTATCATCAGTCAGCTCATCCGCCGCCTTGTCAACGCCGTCTGTCACATCATCTGTAACGTCATCCACGCCGTCTGTTACATCATGTACGGCGTCATCCAGAATCCCGTCACCCTCTGTCGCGTCATTCATTGTCCGGTCATTTGTGTCCGTATTGTTATCTGTCCTATTATTGTCTGTGGCGGAATTTTCAGTCGCTGACTGATCTGCCCCATTGTCAGCGTTATCCCTGCTGCTGCAGGCAGCAGTTCCGAAAAGCACAAAAGCGCAGGCCATGAGCACAAGAAGTTTTTTCATTTTCTTCATAAGATTGTCTCCCTTTCCATAAATATTGTTGTATTTCTACTATCTGCACTTTTTCAATATTTATGCACAGGGAACGCTTTATTTTGCTTTTTTTCGCAGTTTTTCCATGGCACGCGCTTCAATCTGGCGCACCCGCTCCCGGGTCACTCCCAGCATCTCGCCGATCTCCTCCAAAGTGTGGGATCTGCCGTCCTCCAGCCCAAATCTCAGCCGGATCACCTGGCTTTCTCTGTCAGTGAGCGCCTCAAGCAGTTCCTTCACTTCTTCCTTGCGCACAAGGACATCCATGGCTTCCTCAGGCGTCGCTTCTGACCGGTCCTCCACCAGATCCCCCAGGCTGTCCTCTCCGTTCTCGCCGACAGGTGTCTCCAGGGATACCGGGCTCTGCAGATATGTAAGGATATTTTTTACATCTTCCTCTGTGCGGTCTCCCATTTTTTCCGCGATCTCTTTCGGAGTGGCGTCTCTTCCCAGCTCCTGCTGGAGTTCTTTAGATGCCTTCTGGACCTTTTTCATATTTTCTGCTACATGGACCGGAACACGGATCTCCCGGGACTGCTGGTCGATTGCCCGCTGCATCGCCTCTTTGATCCACCACGCCGCGTAAGTAGAAAAACGGTTTTCCTTTGTATAGTCATACTTTTCTGCCGCCCGCATCAGCCCCATATTTCCTTCCTGGATCAGATCCATAAGCTGTACGCCTCTTCCGGTATAACGTTTTGCAAGGGAAACAACCAGACGAAGGTTTCCCTCTTCAAGCCTCCGGCGCGCCGACTCATCCCCGGCAGCGCTCTTTTTTCCCAGTTCTTTTTCTTCCTCTTCAGTGAGGAGCGGGATCTGCCCGATCTCCCGCAGATAGATCTTCAGCGGTTCTGATACAGTCTCTTCTATTGATATGCGCTGTTCTTTTTCCATCTCTGCCTCGCTTTTCTATATCTTCTCTGTGATCTCGCCGTTTCTATATGCTGCCAGGAGACGTTCCAGGTCCTGGATCTGTTCCTTCAGCTCCCTTCCCACATCCGTGTCACCTACAAGACAGCGGTCTCTTACCCTGGTGACCACCATAGTCTCGGAGTGGATATCGATTTCTTTTTTGATCGCGGCTTCCGTGGACTCAAAGGGTTCCAGCGCTACCAGACGGATCCCGTAGGAATTATAGATCAGCGTGTATCCCGCGATCCCGGTTTGTTTCTGATACGCTTTTGAAAAACCACCGTCAATGACTAGAACCTTTCCTCCGCATTTGATGGGACTCTCCCCATCCTTCCGCTTGACCGGCACATGCCCGTTCACAATGTGCGCGCCCGCAGGATCCAGACCGAATTCTCTCATGATCCGGTCAATGACCTCCTCGTTTTCAATCAAATCGTAATATGCGTTTTTCTTTTCAAAATGAGTTTCTTTCTCTGCGAGAAAATATCTCTCAAAGGTTGCCATCCTGTTCTTTCCGAACAGCGGCGAATCCGGATGGAGCCAGATATACCACATGATATCTTTCCCATCCCGGCGCTCCTTTTCATCCAGGGCAAAAAATCCTTTTCTCACATAGGAGTCCAGAGCATCATACAGAGCTTTCCCACGGTACTTCTTTCCGTACACCTCAACTTCTTTCAGTTCTCCATCCTCTGTCAGGGGCACGCATCCGTGATACAGAAGATTATCGTTGTAAACTTTATACAGCCCGCCCTTTGCAAGCAGGAATCTCATATGCTGCTGGAGCTTCCCGCAGTTCTCGAACGCTCTCTCGAGACGGTCCATGATTTCTTCTTCTTCTTCGCTGAGAGCATAAGGATCCCCGGGATCAACAGTCGGAAAATTCGTATCAAGAAGCTGGTATTCTTTTCCGTTCAGATTGATAGTCCCCTTTTCATAATCAATCCTGTGGAGCAGCGCCCTGTTCTCAAGGTGAAAAGATTTCTGACGCCGGATGATCTGCCCCTCCAGCTTAAACTGAATAATAGAGATTGCCTTATGGATCCTCAGATTCATCTGCATTTCTTCCGAATCCGCTCTGTCGGAAGCTTTCAGTTTAAAACAGGTGCAGGGATCATCCCTGTATACGCGCAGGGCAAATGTCGCCAGCGGGAGCAGGTTAATGCCGTACCCGTCTTCAAGGATATCCAGATTGCCGTATCTCGCACAGATGCGGACCACATTGGCAATGCATCCTCTCTGTCCGGCGGCGGCGCCCATCCATACCACATCATGATTTCCCCACTGGATATCCACGGAATGGTATGACATGAGTTTGTCCATGATAATATGCGGTCCCGGTCCACGGTCATAAATATCCCCCACTATATGCAGATGATCCACAACAAGTCTCTGGATCAATTCCGAGATCGCGCATATAAATTCTTCAGCCCTGCCGATCCTGATAATAGTGGAAATGATTTCGTTATAATAGGATTCCTTGTCGCTGACCTCCGCCTTTTCCGTGATCAGCTCCTCGATCACATAGGCAAAATCCCTGGGCAGAGCTTTCCTGACCTTGGATCTGGTGTACTTGCTCGCCGCCCGCTTGCTCACCTCAATGAGCAGATACAGGTGAACTCTGTACCAGTCCTCCATATTCGGCTCTTCCTGCCTGATAAGGTCCATCTTTGCCTTCGGATAATAGATCAGCGTGGCAAGGGATCGTTTATCCCTGTCGCTCATACGGTTCCCGAACACATCCTCGATCTTCCGCCGTACAGATCCCGAGCCATTCTTCAGCACATGGGAAAACGCCTCATATTCTCCGTGCACATCCGTGAGAAAATTTTCCGTCCCTTTCGGAAGGTTCAGGATGGACTGGAGATTGATGATCTCCGTAGATGCGGCGGCAATGGTGGGATATAAGTCTGACAGCCGTTCCAGGTATCTGGTCTCTAAGCCTTTCATATATTTCCTCCAACAGTGCTCCTTCTTTTAAAGGCCGATTACATCTCCCATATCGTACATTCCGGCTTCTTTGCCTGCCAGAAACTTCCCTGCCTCAACAGCGCCTTTTGCAAATACGCCTCTTGAATACGCAGTGTGCTTAAACTCGATCACTTCGTCCGTACCCGCAAAGATCACCTCGTGTTCTCCCACGATGGTACCGCCTCTCACCGCGCTGATTCCGATCTCTTTTTCCTCTCTCTTCCTGCGCACCTGGCTCCTGTCATATACATAATGATACTCATTTCCCAGCGCTTCATTCACAGAGTCCGCCAGCGCCAGCGCCGTACCGCTCGGAGCGTCCAGTTTCTGATTATGGTGGCGTTCAACCAGCTCCACGTCATATCCTGACGGAGCCAGCACTTTCGCCGCGTCTTTTAACAGTTTCATCAGCAGATTGATTCCCAGGGACATGTTTGCGGATTTGAGGACTGCAATGCTCTTTGACGCCTCAGCCACTTTCGCCAGCTGCTCTTCGGAAAGCCCTGTCGTACAGAGCACAACCGGGAGTTTCTTTTCCACACAGTAAGCCAGCAGTCCGTCCACCGCGCCGGCAGTAGAAAAGTCAATCACAACATCCACGTCCACATCACATTTGTCAATGGACTCAAACACCGGGTAATCATTCTGTACTCCTGTATATGTATCCACTCCGGCGGCGATCACAGCATTGCCATCTCCTTTAACGATCTCAGTGATCATCCTTCCCATCTTTCCGTTGCATCCATGCATCATCATCTTTATCATAGCATCCATCCTCCTGTCTCATAGTCATCAGCGCAGACAGCGGGGCTGCAGTGTGCGTGCCCTCTGCCGCGAATCATATAAAAAGGATACCACATTTGAGACTTCATCTCAATATATGATATCCTTTTAACAAACCCGGCATATGATTACTACTCTTTGTTTACCGATCCCGCTGTTCAGGCATCCATACACTCCAGCTTACTTACAGATACCTCATAGGCGGTCCTTGTCTCTGTCTCTGTTTCTGACAGTTTCTTTACATACTCCCTGCTCTGGATCCTTCCCAGGATCCGTACATGCTCTCCAACGTCAAACCCGGACGCATACCTCGCATTCCTCCCCCAGCATATACACGGAATATAGTCGGACTTTCCATATGGTCTGTTCACAGCCAGCAGAAGGTCTGCGATCTCGCGGCCCAGCGGAGTCTTGCGGTACACCGGCCGTTTGCACATATAGCCTTCCAGAAGAATATGATTCGTTCTTGCCCCGTCCGGCTCTTCATCCATAAACTCGATCTCCCGCGCAAACACCGACAGCACCAGCCTGTTCTTCTGCTCCTCATGCCTGTTGTACGACCGGAACTGACCGGACACCATAATACATTTTCCCCGGTAATCCTGATTTACATCGATCAGTCGCTCCGACACCATCACGGGTATCCTGTCATTTGAACTGCTCAGTCTCCTCACAAGGATATCTACCATATAGAACCCCTCTCCGAACACCTCGTGGCTGTATGTAAATTCCGACACCACTATACCTATGACTGTTACCTGATTGTTCTCAATGATCTTATCTGACATAATTTGCTGCTCTCCCTTCCTCTTTTCGGTATTTTTGAGTCACTACTAAATGTATGCGGCAGGACATCGTATCAGAACTGCTCTTCCCCTGGAATCGTGCGACAAAATCCGCCTTCTCTTCGACACAAGGATTGCCATGGTCTTGTAAAATTAATATTTTGTGATAGAATAAGGGAGTTGCAGTTATGAAAAATGATATATATTAAGGAAAGAGTGCCAAATATTATGAAGACAAAACGTGAAGATGTAAGGAATATTGCAATCATTGCCCATGTTGACCACGGCAAAACAACTCTGGTCGACGAGCTGTTAAAACAAAGCGGGGTATTCCGCGAAAACCAGGAGGTCGCGGAGCGTGTCATGGACTCCAATGATATCGAGCGCGAGCGCGGCATCACCATCCTGTCCAAAAACACTGCCGTTCACTATAAGGGAGTCAAGATCAATATCATCGATACCCCCGGACACGCGGATTTCGGAGGCGAGGTGGAGCGTGTCCTCAAGATGGTAAACGGTGTCATCCTCGTTGTGGACGCCTTTGAGGGAGCGATGCCCCAGACCAAATTTGTTTTGAGGAAAGCGCTGGAACTGAGTCTCCCGGTCATCGTATGTATCAACAAGATCGACCGCCCGGAGGCGCGCCCCGACGCTGTTATAGACGAGGTGCTTGAGCTCTTTATCGACCTGGGAGCATCCGATGAACAGTTAGAATGCCCATTTGTCTACGCGTCCGCGAAGGCAGGAGTTGCCGTGCTGGATCTCTCTGACGAAGAGCGGGATATGAAACCTCTCTTTGAGACGATCCTGGACTATATCCCTGCTCCGGAAGGAGACCCGGAAGCGCCCACCCAGGTGCTGATCAGCACCATTGACTACAATGAATATGTCGGCCGCATCGGCATCGGGAAAGTTGACAACGGAACCATTTCAGTAAACCAGGATATGGTGCTTGTAAACCACCACGATCCTGACAAACAGGAAAAAGTCAAGATCAGCCGCCTCTATGAATTTGACGGATTAAATAAGGCAGAAGTCAAAGAGGCGACTATCGGTTCCATTGTAGCCATCTCCGGGATCTCAGACATCTCCATCGGAGATACGCTCTGCTCTCCGGAGAAGCCTGAGGCAATCCCGTTCCAGAAGATCTCAGAGCCGACGATTGCGATGCAGTTCATTGTCAACGACAGTCCGTTCGCAGGGCAGGAAGGAAAGTATGTGACATCACGGCATCTGCGCGACCGACTGTTCCGCGAGCTGAACACAGATGTCAGCCTCCGGGTAGAGGAGATGGAAAACACGGACAGCTTCAAAGTGTCCGGAAGAGGTGAGCTCCACCTTTCCGTTCTCATTGAAAACATGCGCCGCGAGGGTTATGAATTCGCAGTGAGCAAGGCAGAAGTGCTCTATCACACCGATGAAAGCGGGAAAAAACTGGAGCCTATGGAGACCGCTTATATTGACGTACCGGATGAATTCACGGGCGTTGTGATCGAAAAACTGGGACAGAGAAAAGGCGAACTCCGCAATATGGGCGTATCGAACGGAGGCTGCACCCGCCTGGAATTTTCCATCCCATCCAGAGGTCTGATCGGTTATCGCGGAGAATTCCTTACTGATACAAAGGGAAACGGAATCTTAAACACAAGCTTTGAGGGTTACGCGCCTTATAAGGGAGATATCCAGTACCGTAAACAGGGCTCTCTCATTGCATTTGAAACCGGGGAATCTGTGACTTACGGATTGTACAGTGCCCAGGAGCGTGGTACACTGTTCATAGGACCTGGTGAAAAGGTATACGCGGGCATGGTTATCGGGCAGAACGGCAAAGCTGAGGATATTGAGCTGAACGTCTGCAAGACAAAGCATCTGACCAATACCCGTTCTTCCAGTGCGGACGAGGCTCTCCGCCTCACGCCGCCCAGGATCTTAAGCCTGGAACAGGCGCTTGACTTTATCGATACAGACGAACTTCTGGAAGTCACTCCAAAGTCACTGCGCATCCGCAAAAAGATACTGGACTCCAGGCTGCGCAAGAGAAGTAACATGAAATAAAACCCCAGGATACCGCATCCGCGTTCCCCTATACTCCTTTGGGAAGCGCGGGGCGCCCTTATAAGGAGGACGCATATGCAGAAATACGCGCATCTTTTTCTCAAATACCTTACAAAGATACTGGAATTCGTAATCGCGGCCCTGCTCGCCTGCGGCATTATCATCATGACCGTAAAGCTGGGCTTCTCTATGGGAGAGCTGACAGACGCCAGCACTTATCCAAACTACGATGACCTGCTCACAGCCTGTTTTAACCTGATCATCGGCGTAGAGCTGATCCGAATGCTCTATCTGCACACGCCTCTCACAGTTTTCGAAGTGCTGATGTTTGCCATTGCAAGACAGATCATCATCGACCACTCTTCCCCGGTGAACAGCCTGCTTGGCGTCATAGCCATAGCAATCCTCTTCGCCACAAGGAAATTTCTGTTCTCTTCTTTTGATGAAACAGACAAGACGGTATTCCGCGCAACACAGAAGGTTTGCCAGATCAACCGTCTTTTCCAGCTGAACATTCCCAGCTCGGATAAGGATGACACGCTTCTGGATGTATTGCTGCAGAAGCTGGATGAGGATGGTACAGAGGTGGGGACAGGTGCCTGTGCATACTTTTCGGGGCTGGGTCTGCGCGTTGCCAAAATAAAAGACGGAAAAATCACCCGGATTGAAGTGATTCGTTCTATACATTGACGCTGTTCCGTGTTATAATATTTACATAATATAAACATATATTTTTCATAAGTTTATGTTAAATATTGACAAAAAGGAGTTGAACAGCATGAATTTTATCATCAGCGGAAAGAATATTGAGGTAACCCAGGGACTCAAAGATGCAATTGAGCAGAAATTAGGAAAACTTGAAAGGTACTTCACTCCTGAAACAGAAATCATCGTAACTCTCAGCGTGGAGAAAGGGCGCCAGAAAATCGAGGTCACGATCCCCGTCAAAGGCAGTATCATCCGCTCCGAGCAGACAAGCAATGATATGTACGTATCCATTGATCTCGTGGAGGAGATCATTGAACGCCAGCTCCGCAAATACAAAAACAAACTGGTTGCAAAGAGCCAGGGACATCCCACGGCAGCTGCTCCTTCCGGAAGCATCCGGACCGAATTCATCGAGTCCGAAGAAGAATCGCCGGAAAATGACGACATCCGTATCGTCCGCACAAAGAAATTCGGCATAAAGCCCATGTTCCCGGAGGACGCGTGTCTCCAGATGGAGCTTCTCGGACACAGCTTCTTCGTCTTCTCCAACGCGGATACAGAGGAAGTCAATGTAGTATATAAACGAAAAGACGGTTCTTTTGGTCTGATCGAGCCCGAATTTTCATAAATTTTTATTCGGTCATAAATTCATAACAAAAGCCTTAAAACGGTATCTTCTGACAGTTTTCCGTTTTAAGGCTTTTTCACTTTTCTCAGTCAATAAGCAGCCCTTCTTCCGTCTCCGCAAACCAGCAGTTTTCCAGATCTTCCATCTGTATCTGCCCGTTAGTGCCTTCCATGAGAGCTTTCGTCAGTGCTCCTTTTTCCCCGTCCGGGACAAGCGCCGTAATCTCAACCCGGTCTGTATATGAGGTGTCCAGCACCGCAAGGCCCCGTTGTCCCAAAATGTACTGGATTTTTCCCAGACCCGTATAGTCTGTGGTGATCTTCAGTTTAAAACCGTGTATCCTGGTAATAATCTCAGTGTGCGCAAGTGCCTCCGCTGCCGCTGAGGTGTATGCACGTACGAGTCCGCCTGTTCCCAGAAGAGTACCTCCAAAATACCGGGTCACTACTATAAACACATCTGTCAGTTGTCTGCCGCGTATTACTTCAAGTATCGGTTTCCCTGCAGTTCCCGCCGGTTCCCCGTCATCACTCATGCGCTCCTGCCCCGGATTTCTTCCGATTACATATGCCCAGCAGTGATGTCTTGCGTCCCAGTATCTCTTTTTTACTTCCTCCAGGTGAGCAAACGCCTCTTCCTCTCCTGTCACAGGATATACTTCTGCGATAAACCGGGATTTCTTCTCCACGATCTCTCCTTCCCCGACTTTATATACCGTACGATAACACTCCATAGCAGCCTCCTCCGCCGGCGTGACACGCCGTGCTCAAACTGATTCTACTATACCAGACCGGCAAAAAATACACAATACAAACAGCTGACCTCGACATTTAACAATTCTAAATATTCCTAAGAAAATATGAAGATTTTATTTTTTCCTTTATTTGAAAGGTGATATTTGATATAATCATAGGAGTTGAAAAGGAGGATGTTATTCGTGAATTACGGGAAAAATAATCTTTCCAGGCGAAAGAAAAGTATTTCTTCAAAAAAGAAGATGAAACAGAAACGTGTGGGCGTCCGCTTTTTTAAAGCTCTCATCATCTGTATTCTCCTTCTGGCAGTTATATGCGTCATCGGAGGTGCGATCTTTGTCAAAAAGATCATTGATGATACTCCCGCCGTCTCAGCGGATGATATTAAGCCTAAAGGATTTACGACCACTATCGTGGACCAGAACGGAACAGTAATCGATACGCTGAAGGATTCCGACTCCAACCGTGTTTACAAAACTTACGAGGAGATCACGGCAAATTCGGATTTCCTTCCACATGCATTTGTGGCGATCGAGGACGAACGTTTTTACGAGCACAACGGCATTGATATCCAGGGTATCATCCGTGCAGGTCTTGTTGGTATTGCCAACGGCTTTGACTTTACCGAAGGAGCCAGCACCCTCACCCAGCAGCTTATCAAAAACAATATATTCCCAGGCTTTGTCAATGAGAATACGTTTTTTGACCGGGTGGAACGCAAGCTTCAGGAACAGTATCTTGCACTGGCGTTTGAGAAAGAAATGAGCAAAGAAGAGATTCTTGAAGCGTATATGAATACGATCAATTTAGGGCAGGGATGCCTCGGAGTGCAGACTGCGTCCACAAGATATTTCAATAAAGATGTGGCGGACCTGACGCTCTCTGAGTGCGCGGTCATTGCAGCGATCACTCAGAACCCGACCAAGTATGATCCGGTGACCAACCCTGAAGAAAATGCAAACAGGCGGGAAGAGGTCCTCAACAAAATGCTGGAACAGAATTATATCGATCAGGCACAGTATGATGAGGCAATTGCAGATCCTGTTTACGACAGGATTCTTCAGACCGCGGCGATCACAGAAGATACAACGCCATACTCTTATTTTACTGACGCTATGATCGAGGATGTGATCAATGACCTCATGGAGAAAAAAGGGTATACCGAAACCCAGGCATACAATCAGCTGTACAGCAACGGCCTGACGATCAAGTCAACTCAGGATCTTGCTATCCAGCAGATCTGTGACGAGGTAGTGGCAGATGAGTCTCTCTATCCGATGACTGAATATGGCGTAGAGTACGCTCTGACGATCCACCGGGCAGATGGCACGGCTGAAAATTACTATACGGAAACACTCGGCGCTTACATCAGCAACACCTACGGAGACGCCAACCCGCTCGTTTTCAGTTCTGAAGATGAAGCGCGCGCCATGGTTGAAGAATACAAAAGCACGTTAGGCATTAATACTGAAGCCGGTGATATTGTAGATGAAAACCTGACAATCACTCTCCAGCCGCAGACTTCTGTTGTCGTCATGGATCAATATACAGGACAGGTCAAAGCAATCGTTGGCGGACGAGGTGCAAAGACAACCAGCCTCTCTCTGAACAGGGCGACCGATTCTACAAGGCAGCCCGGATCATGCTTTAAGGTTCTTTCAACTTATGCTCCGGGTCTGAATGAATGCGGTATGACACTTGCAACAACGATCAAGGATGAGCCATACCGTTACGCCAGCGGCCAGCAGGTCAACAACTGGGACGGCAAATACATCGGTCAGGCAAGAGTCCGCTATGCGATCGAGCATTCCATGAATGTCTGCGCGGTCCGCACTCTGACAGAAACTGTGGGGCTTGAAAAAGGCTATCAGTACCTTCAGAAATTCGGTTTTACCACACTGGTAAACAATGATCCTGACTATCCGGGAATGTCAGACGTTGCGCAGTCCACAGCACTTGGCGGAATCACACGCGGTGTTTACAACATTGAAATGACAGCCGCATATGCTGCAATCGCAAATGGAGGCGTTTACACAGAGCCGATCCTCTATACACAAATCCTCGACCACGACGGGAATGTACTGATCGATAACTCTGCGCCAGAGACCCATGAAGTAATAAAGGACTCCACAGCATACCTTCTTACAAGCGCTATGGAAGATGTTATCAACAGAGGTACTGGTACATCTGCAAGGCTGAGCAATATGCCGGCAGCAGGAAAAACCGGTACAACGGAAAACAGCACCGATCTTTGGCTTTCCGCTTACACACCGTACTATACGGCTTCTGTATGGGGCGGATATGATGCCAATAAGCACATGGAAAACATGAGCCAGTCATGGCATATGGTCATCTGGAGAAATATCATGCAGCGCATCCACGAAGGACTGGCGTATAAGGATTTTACAGTTCCCTCTTCTGTAGTCCAGAAAACAATCTGTACACAGACAGGTAAACTTGCTGTAGACGGATGCCCGTCACTCACAGAGTATTTTGACAAGGATACTGTTGTGAAAGAAGTCTGCGAGGGACACAAAACCGAAGAACCGGAAGAAACAGAGGACACTACTGACGAAAACACCGACAGCAATAACGGTAACAGCACAACCACTCCGGGCACACCATCCGACGGCACAGGCGGCAGCGGAGACAACACCGGAGATGGAGATAATACCGGCGGCGGTGATAATACCGGCGGAGGCAATACCGGCGGCGACAGCGGCGGAGGCAATACCGGCGGCGGTGACAGCGGAGGAGGAGGATCCGGAGAGACTACGACTCCCCCCGCGCCTTAAGCCATCGGATTACCCCCTATCGTTAGGCAGCAATAAAACCTATAACAAAGCAGCAGGACCGAATATTCGATCCTGCTGCTTTTTCTTTTTTCTCAATTCTATTCAGCATCAAGCACAAGCTTTGCCGCACCGCAGATTCCCGCATCATTTCCCAGTTCTGCGAGAACAAATTTTACATTCTTATCGGCAAAGAACGCCCTCTCCATATAGGGTTCTCTGATATACGGGATCAGCACCTCTCCTGCCTTGGATACGCCGCCGCCGATGACAAACACTGCCGGATCCGCTACTGCCGCAAGATTGGCAAGACCATATCCCAGATATCTTCCGAATACCGCTGCAATCTCTTTTGCAACTTCATCGCCCGCTTTCACTGCATCAAACACATCCTTGGCAGTCACGTCTTCTTTATTCAAGATCGTAGGTCTCATCTCCTGCCCCAGTTTCTGCTTTGCGAGTCTTACGATACCCGTCGCTGACGCATACTGCTCAAGACATCCCCTGTTTCCGCAGCCACAGCGGTCAGTCTCTTCATAGTTCACGCAGAGATGACCGATCTCTCCTCCTGCGCCGTTCTGTCCGACAAGCATCTTCCCGTCAATGATCACGCCGCCTCCTACTCCTGTGCCAAGAGTAACCATGATCATATTCTTCTCGCCCGCGCCGCCTCCTTTCCACATCTCGCCGAGAGCGGCAACATTGGCATCGTTTCCGATGGCAGCCATAAGTCCTGTGAGCTCTTCCAGCTCCCGTTTGACCTCCTTGTATTTCCAGCCGAGATTTGCACTGCCGTTGACAACTCCATCCGCTGTTACCGGCGCCGGAACCCCGACTCCGATACCCTTGATATCCTCTTTCGAGATCTGATGTTCCTCAATCTTTTTTTCAACTGAGGCTGCAACATTCGGAAGGATAGCCTTTCCTTCCTCTGACGTGTCTGTTGTAATCTCCCATTTGTCTACGATCGTCCCGTTCTCCTCGAACAGTCCCATCTTCACTGTTGTTCCCCCGATGTCAACTCCAAAACAATACTTCATGGTCTTTCTCTCCTTCCCAGATCTTATTTCATCTTTTTCGCAAGGTTCTCCTGCACTCTCTTATAGAGCTCCTGAGCCGCGTTATATCCCATCTGTTTCTGTCTGTGGTTGACAGCCGCCGACTCTACAATGATCGCCAGATTTCTTCCCGGACGGATCGGAATGCTGTGGCACACAACCTTGTTTCCAAGGAACTCTGTATACTCTTCTTCCAGTCCCAGTCTGTCGTATTCCTTATCTCTGCTCCAATCCTCCAGAGTAATGACCAGATCAATATTCTGCGTCTCTCTGACACTCTGTACACCGAACATGGACTTCACATCCACGATGCCAATGCCTCGCAGTTCGATAAAATGTTTTGTGATATCCGGAGCAGATCCGACCAGTGTCTCATCACTCACCTTCCGGATCTCTACCACATCGTCCGTCACAAGACGATGCCCTCTCTTGATCAGTTCAAGCGCGGCTTCACTCTTTCCTATGCCGCTCTCCCCCATGATCAGAACTCCCACGCCGTATACGTCCACAAGAACGCCATGAATAGAGATGCAGGGCGCGAGCCTTACGTTCATCCAGCGGATGATCTCCGCAGTAAAATCTGAAGTCTGTTTTGCCGTCTTATACACCGGCACTCCGTGCTGTTTTGCCAGTTCAAGAAAATCATCCTCCGGCTGCATATCCCGGCAGAATACAATGCATGGGATCGGATGCTGCAGAAGCCTGCCATAGATTTCTCTTCTGCGCTCATCCGTGAGAGTTTCTACATATGTGTATTCCACATTTCCTATGATCTGCACCCGATTTGAATCAAAATGGTCAAAGAAACCTGCAAGCTGCAGAGCAGGACGGTTTACATCAGGAATATGCACCTCGGTCTCGCTCGTATCCACTTCGGGCGTGAGATTCTTCAAATCCATTTTTTCAACAATTTCGCTTAATCTGATCCCGTGTCCCATAATCTTCTCCTTTATCTGTCATTTCCTGTCAGAGCGCATTTCTTTTTTGTTTTTCCCGCGCTCATTCCTTCTTTATATCATAACATATTAATGCAAAAACTTGTATACTGATTCAGCGGCTTTTTCATTCATGGACGGGATTTTCGCCAGTTCCTCCACGCTTGCCTCCCTGATCGCGTCCAGGCTCAGATAATGGCGCATAAGTGCCTTTCTCCGGGCCGGACCGATCCCTTCAATGTCATCCAGGATCGAATGTACCTGACCTTTGCTCCTGAGCTGCCTGTGATAGTCGATCGCAAATCTGTGGGCTTCATCCTGTATCCTCGTGATCAGGCGGAATGCCTCAGAAGACCGGTCAATGGGTATCTCCACATTCTGGTAATACAGTCCTCTCGTACGATGATGGTCATCTTTGACCATGCCGCATACCGGTATGTTCAGATGCAGTTCGTCCAATACCTGAAGAGCCACGTTTACCTGGCCCTTTCCTCCGTCCATGAGGATCAGATCAGGAAACACAGTAAATTTCCCCAGTTCCGCATTTTCTTCCTTCTCTCTCAGCCCATGGGTAAAACGCCTGGTCAGCACCTCTCTCATGCTGCCGTAGTCATCCGCTCCCTTGATCCCGCGGATCTTAAATTTACGGTAGTCATTGCGTTTTGGCTTTCCTCTTTCATAGACGATCATAGACCCCACTGACTCAAAGCCATTCGTATTCGATATGTCATAGGCTTCCATGCGGGTGATCTCATCCAGTTCCAGAAGAGCTGCGATTTCTTTCACTGCTCCGATCGTACGTCCCTCTTCCCGCTTCAGCCGCTCTTTATCTTTGCTCAGCACCAGTCTGGCATTCTCAGCCGCCAGTTCCACCAGCTTCTCCTTTGTCCCCTTTTTCGGGATTCTTAAAGACACCTTCTGACCCTTCTTGGATGAGAGCCATGTTTCAATCAGCTCCCGGTCTGCCACCTCTTCCTGGAGCATAAGCTCGCCCGGAATGTAAGGCGTTCCCGCATAATACTGCTTGATAAAGCTGTCGAGTATCTCTGCGGCAGTATCGCCTTTCGAAATTCTCAGATAGAAATGATCGCGCCCGATCAGACGTCCCCCTCTGATAAAGAACACCTGGACCACCGCGTCTTCCTCCCCGGAAGCCACGGCAAGCACATCCCTGTCCTCCCCGCTGGAATCCGTAATCTTCTGCTTCTGAGCCACCTTCTTTACACTGTTTAAAAGCTCCCTGTACTCGATCGCGCGCTCAAACTCGAGCGCCTCTGACGCGGCGTTCATTTTCTCTTCCAGATCTTTTAGGAGCCCGTCATAATTTCCGTTCAGGAACCGGATCACTTCGTCAATAGCTTTCCTGTATTCTTCCCGGGAAATATACCCCTGGCACGGAGCATCACACTGTTTGATGTGATAATTCAGACAGGGACGCTCTCTGCCAATATCACGCGGCAGGCTTCTGTTGCAGCTTCTTACATGATACAGCTTATGGATCAGATCGATCGTATCTCTCACCGCCTGTGCGCTCGTATACGGTCCGAAATACCGTGCCTTGTCCTTTTTCATCTTCCTGGATAACATCACCCGCGGAAACGGCTCATTTACAGTAACCTTAATAAACGGATATGTCTTATCATCCATGAGCATAGTATTGTATTTTGGATGATGCTCCTTGATCAGGTTGCACTCCAGCACAAGGGCTTCCAGCTCCGAATCCGTTACAATATACTCAAACCGCCGGATATGGGTCACCATCTGCTCGATCTTGACTCCCTTATTCCGGCTGGTCTGAAAATACTGTCTCACGCGGTTCTTCAGACTGATCGCCTTGCCCACATAAATAATGTGGTCCTTCTCATCATGCATAATATATACCCCCGGTCTTGCCGGGAGTTTTTTCAGTTCTTCCTGTATATCAAAATTTGTGTTTTCCATGCAGATAATTATACTGTTTTCAAATTTAAAAATCAATCGAGAAATCTGGATTTGTGTGTGAGGACGGGAGGCGGAAAACACAGATTTAATAGTGTATGACTACCGGTGTTCCCGCCTCCAGCATCGCGAACAGCTCTCCTGCCTTTTCCACAGGCATATTGACGCATCCGTGTGATCCGGAATAGGTGTACACATTCCCGCCGAACGCAGTCTGCCAGTCTGCATCATGGAAACCATGCCCCTGCTGCGTAAAGGGCATCCAGTACCTTACCCCTGTCCGATATAAAGGAGCACCTGTCTTTGGATCAATCTCCCCAGTCAGGATCGCGTCTCTCTGTGTATAAAGTATACTGTACACTCCCTGAGGAGTTTCCATGCCTGTGACCGGCTCTCCCGTCACCACGTCTGTCTCAAGGCAGACTTCCCCGCCCTTTATATACCACATATATTGTGCCGTAAGATCCACCTCAAGATAAGTAGTGCCCCAGTCCTGAGCAGACCTGTCTGCTGCCCTCTGCGTATAAACAGGCTCTCTTGACACTGTCTCCCCGTTTCTTATATTTTCTGTCAAAGCCGCGGTCTCTGCTGCCGTATCGATCACCCAGCCGTATGTGCCGCCGCAGACTTCCGCTGTTTTCCCAGAGGGTGTCGTAATGATCCGCACTTTACCCACTGTATCATACTGCCCTGCCAGATCACTCACCCATTCTCTCACTGCATCTTCATTCAGCGTAACATTCATATTCTCATCACAGGTCAGCCATCCTGAAATCACCTGAGCGTCCACTGTTATCTCCTGATCCATAGTGTAAACGACCTGCGTTTTACAGTATTGATTCATGATCTCACACGCATTTTCCACTTCCGGGGAGTCAGAGAGAAAAGCCGGTATTTCCAGCAGGCCCGCTTCCCCCAGATCAAGCTCTGTTTTCAGTTCCTCAATACACTGCCGGATTTTCTTTTCTGCTGCTTCCGGCAATACACCATACACCTCAGGGCTTATGACAAAAGCTTTCCCATCAAATACCGGCCGGGCAGATACGGCTCCTTCTGCTCCTGATACTATGATATCCAGCGTACGGATCTTTTCTTCCAGAAGTTTTTCGTCATAGGTGACAGAAAACGGCACCTCTTCTACTTCTTTTTTAAAAAAAGAAAACGGCCACATCAGGCAGTTCTGACCGTCCATGACTCTCTGCGCCTGATCATCGGTCACAAGTTTAAGCTCGATATCTCTGCCTTTTATGACACAGCAATTCCCATCATGCTCGTTTTCTTTTGTCCCATCAGAAGATACGTCATATGTCCTTCTCTGCCGCACTTCCTTTGTTCCTGTGACTGTCAGTGTATAATCATCCACTATTTTCTCAACCTCTCTCTGAAATTTCTCAGCGGTTTTCAGTGAGAAATCCCTGCCGTTGATCATTGTTCCCGGCAGAAAATGAAAAGAGAAATACACGGCTGTCCCGAAATAGACACCCGCAGCTATTCCTCCCATCACAGCCGCGCCGATAAAAATTCTCTTTCGTCTGCTAAGTTTCCCAGTCTTTTTCTTCTGTTTCATACACTTTTATCTCCACCTAAAATAATCCATGCCGTGATAATACGGACATGGATTATTTTACAGGGAGCCTTCATATTTCCGGCATCATAAAAACATCAAAACAACATCATCCGAGTATTGATTCATGTTTTACATATTAAAAACAACCTGACCGTTCTCCATGATCAGGAACCGGAACTCGTACGCTTTGCCACTGTCATCTGTGATTGTAAAAACAAATTCATTCCCTGTTTGTATTTCCCGATACTGAAATTCCGAGTATCCGTACCGGGGATAATAGTCATTCAGGAGCCCTCTCATCTGCTCGGCAGTTTCCCCGGAATCCCCTTTTTCCGCCTGCCATCCCGGATATACGGTAAACGATACCATGTATCCCGTCTCGTCGTCAAAACAGATTTCTATTTTGGAAAAATCGATTTCCCTCAGATCCGAATACCATACACAATCCCAGAATACTCTCGTTGTACCCTCATTTTCTAATTCAGAGACAAGCACAGGTGTAAGGAGGCATTGAATCTGTCCCGGATCTTTTGCAAGCCCGTACCGTATCAGCAGCTGCAGAAGCTCCTCTGCCCTTTTTTCTGCTGCCTTTTCATCCATATATTCTCCGTTCCTTAACTCTGCCGACTCTTTCATTGTTCCTGCTTTCTCCAGTATATCCAGGAGATTTTCCTCGTGAACCAGCGGAAGCTCTTTGTGTTCGTCCCTGACCGTCACTGTTTCCCGCTCCATTTTTATGTCTGACAGCCAGGATGTAACCTTCGGAAGGAAAAAGCCTGCCGCCGTAAGAATCAGCACAACAGATGCAAGGATTTTAGCTCGGTTCTTCATTTCGCACTCCTTTCAGGGCGACCATTACCACAGTCCCTTTCTCTGCCATACTCCTGAAACGGATATATCCTCCGTGTATGTCTGCAATCTCCCGGCAAAGAGAAAGCCCAAGTCCGGTTCCGCCCGCCTGCCGGGAACGCGACCTGTCCACCCGGTAAAACGGATCCGTCAGGTGCTTCATAGAGTTCTCCGGGATCCCGCATCCATTATCTTTCACAAAGATCCGGCATCCATTTTTTATCATCTTCTGAGTAATAATAATCTTCCCGTCGGAATCCGGCATGGCATTAGCCGCATTTTCTACCAGATTTTTCAGGAGGCAGTAAACCAGGTCCGGTTCTATTAAACATTCTCCCGGCTGCACCCTTGTCTCAAGAGCAATACCTCTTTTTTTATATATGGGAGCAGTATTTTCTTCCAGTCTCCGGATCAGGACTGCCGGGGAGCACAAAAGAAATTCTAAAGGTTCTTTTTTGATCATGAGCATATTCAAAAGTTTCATGGACAGGTTTTCCAGCCTTTTCCCTTCATTTACAATATAATCTCCCGCCTCTTCCGCCTCTTTCCCATCCAGCATCCCGCTGCGGATCAGATCCGCATATCCGATGATGGATGTCATCGGCGTCTTAAGTTCATGTGAAAAGTCTCCGACAAACCTCTCCCGGCGCTCTATCTCATCATTCAGCCCCCGTATCTTCTCTTCCAGATGATCCGCCATTCTGTTAAAGTCTTCCCCCAGCTGTTCAATCTCATCTCCCGAACTTACCTCCACCCTGCAGGAAAGGTTCCCGCCGGCGATCTCTCCTGCCGCGTCTGAAAGCTTTCTCATGTTTCTCGTCAAAATCAAAGCCATACTGTATGACACGAATGCACATATGATCACCGTAAAAAGAAACACGCCCTGACAAACGCGCTGCCAGTCCTGCCTTTCCATAAATAGATCTGTCACATCCCTCGCCATATCCAGCCGCACATTTCCTTCCTCTGTCAGAAGGACTCCCGACAGGCAGAGGATATCCCTTGTCCCGTCCCTTTGCAGACGGATATCACAGGTGCCCTCCTCCGGCATTACTCCGGATGCGTCAAGACTGGTATCACCGGATTCAAAGATCAGCCGTTCCCCGTCTTCCCTGAATCGGATCATTTCCCATAAATCCTCGTTCTGAGCGCTGATTTTAAAGATTGCGCCCGCTATGTCCTCGTAGATCAGGCTTCCATTGATATCCCCTGCAACCTGAAGGGTCCCGGACACCATCTGATAAACACCGTATAATTCTTTTCTTTCTCTGTCAATCGCCTGATCGAAAGATGTTTTCAGAAGCAGGCTTTCACCGATACCGAACAGGACAGATACCAGCCCGATCATACACAGGGCAATCTTTATCCGAAATTTCATTCTACACCTCCAGCCTGTATCCCACCTTATTTACCGCTTTAAGGATATTCTCCCAGCCTGTTTTCCTGCGGAGGCGCTGAACATGAAGGTCGACGGTTTTGCTTCCGAACCTGTACTCCCCTCCCCACACTTGTTCATAGATCGTATCACGGTACAGCGCTCTTCCGGGATTCTGCACGAAAAGAAGGAGAAGGTCATATTCCTTTTTCGTCAGCCGTATTTCTTCTCCATTCTTTTTTACCTGCATAGAACATGTATCTATCACAAGTCCCCCTGTTTCAAACACGGCTTTATTCTTTTGATAGCGGCGAAGCACCACATCTACTCTCGCCAGTAATTCCGCGATCTCAAACGGTTTAACAATATAATCCTCTGCTCCCAGACGCAGTCCTTTCACCTTATCCTCCACACTGCCTTTCGCCGTAATAAAAATAACCGGGATCTCCATTGGGCGGATGTACTCCATCAGTTCAAACCCGTCTATTTCCGGAAGCATGATATCAAGAAGGATCAGATCATACCTTCCATTCTCCAGAAATTCTGCCGCCTCCGCGCCGTCATACGCGCATGTACAGGAATACCCCGCCTTTTCCAGGCTTATTCGGAGCAGATTAGAGATCGGCTTTTCATCCTCCACTGTCAGTATTCTGATCAACTTTTTCCTCCTCTTTTGCAGACCTTCAGAAATTATCCAGTTGTACATAGTATAGCATACATAAAGGAGGCATCAAAACGGCATAATCCGGATTTGTCGGGGAGCCTGGAGTTGAATATATCGGACGAAAACACTGAAGCAATATATTGAAGACGTATTCAGAGCGTGTGCGGATGGCTTCGGCTCCGCTCCACGAGGCAGGAAAAACTACGAAATCCGGAACTATGCTAAAAGCAGAAATCAGCAGGGGGCAACTCGCCTTCGTCTCAGACAATCCCCCTGCTGATTTCAACGCATAATCCCGGATTTCTACTTTATCCAAGCCTCATTCCGAAGTCACCTCAGTCCCCCCCACACACGCTCTGAAAGGTTTTCGCAAAGGCGCTTCGCTGTTTTCTGGTTTTACTCAAGCCGGAGAGATCCCCGGCAAATGCAGGATTTCGAAGGGAGGGCGAAAAGGGAACTTCTTTGGCGAGTCGTAACTTTCTTTCTGCAGGAAGACATTAATAATTTCCACGCTGGGAAAAGATTCTGTTTAGCCGATAAAGATCCCTGTTCACCCCTCTTTCGAAATCCTGCAAGATTTGGCTGTGCGGACTGCCGGTCGGATGAACGCAGAAAACCGCTGAGCATCTTTTCGAAAGCACTTCAGCTCAGCGGTTTTCGGACGGTTTTCCGCCTCTCGTCCTCACAGCTCAAATCCAGATTTTACATCGGTTTCATTGAGATGCGTCCTTCTTTTTCTTCCGGCTTTTCTGATTCCTTTTCCTCCGGTTCCGGTATTCCTTTCACCTCGCGGAATATCTTCATGAACTCTTTGCCTGTGATCGTCTCTTTCTCGATCAGGAATGCCGCGATCTTATCCAGTGCTTCCCTGTTCTCGCCAAGCAGTTTCTTTGCCTCTGCATAAGCGCTTTTCAGCATCTTCATGACCTCTTCATCGATTTCCCCGGCTGTTGCGTCCCCGCAGTTTAACACTGCTCTTCCATCTAAGTATCTGTTCTGTATGGACTCAAGTCCCATCAGGCCGAAACGCTCTGACATGCCGTACTGAGTGATCATGGCACGGGCAATCTTTGTCGCCTGTTCAATATCATTTGCAGCGCCCGTTGTAACAGTATCAAACACGAGCTCTTCAGCCGCGCGCCCTCCCAGGGCGACTACGATCATAGCTTCAAGTTCTTTTTTTGTATTTAAGAACTTCTCTTCCTCCGGAGTCTGCATCACATATCCAAGGGCACCCATGGTCCTCGGCACAATGGTGATCTTCTGTACTGGTTCTGTATTTTTCTGCAGGGCTGTCACAAGGGCATGTCCGACCTCGTGATAGGAGACGATCCTTCTCTCCTCCTTGCTCATAATACGATCCTTTTTCTCTTTTCCGACAAGAACGACTTCCACCGCCTCAAAAAGATCTTTCTGGCTGACTACCTGACGGCCGTGTTTTACCGCATTGATCGCAGCCTCGTTGATCATATTCGCAAGATCAGAACCGACTGCTCCGGATGTTGCGAGAGCAATGGCTTCCAGATCCACGCTTTCATCCATCCTGACGTCCTTCGCATGTACTTTCAGAATATCGATACGCCCCTTCAGATCCGGCTTATCCACGATGATCCTCCGGTCAAACCTTCCCGGGCGCAGGAGCGCGGGATCCAGGATCTCCGGACGGTTCGTCGCCGCCAGGATCAGAAGACCTTTGTTTGTGTCAAATCCGTCCATCTCCGCAAGGAGCTGGTTCAGGGTCTGTTCTCTCTCATCATTGCCTCCCATTGCTGTATCACGTGTCTTTCCGATGGCATCGATCTCATCGATAAACACGATACACGGTGCCATCTGCTGCGCCTGCTTAAACAGGTCACGCACACGGGAAGCACCCACGCCGACATACATTTCCACAAACGCGGAACCGGACAGAGAGAAGAACGGTACCTTTGCCTCCCCTGCAACAGCCTTTGCAAGCAGCGTCTTACCGGTTCCCGGGGGCCCTACAAGAAGCGCGCCTTTCGGCAGTTTTGCCCCGATGCCACTGTATTTGCCCGGATTATGCAGGAAATCAACTACCTCCTGGAGCGACTCCTTTGCCTCGTCCTCTCCGGCCACATCCTGGAAGGTCACGCCGGTCTCCTTCTCCATATACATCTTGGCATTGCTCTTTCCGATACCCATCATGCCGCTTCCCTTTGTCATGCGTTTCATAATATAAAACAGCAGGAGCGCCGTCAGCCCCAGCGGCAAGAGGATCGTCACAAACAGCTCGATGAACATCTGACCCATGGTATCCGGGACTTCTCCCTTAAACTCCACATCTGCGTCAACAAGCCTCTGTGCCAGTGTATCATCATTGACATAACCCGTATAATAATCCGGTGTTCTCTCAGTATCATCGGAAGACTCTGTCTGGGTTCCGCTCTGGAACTGGCTCAGGAACTGATCCTGAAACTGTCCCATCATACCGCGGATCCCGCCGCTCTGCTGCTGTTCTTCCGCTCTTTCCTTCGCTTCCTCGATCCTTGCCTCATCGGTGAGGACAATATAAATACGGCTGCTGTTCAGCCTGACTCCCTCTACCTTTTTATCGTCGACCAGCTCCAGGAATTTATCATAACTGATCTCTTCCGGACCTGATCCGCGCATAAGAGAATAAAATCCCAATACCATAAAAGTGACCAGCAGGGTTGTAATGAGGATGACCCCCCAGCCCTGCCGGTTATTTTTAGGATTATTCTTATTGTTCTGGTTATCCATTCTTTTCCTCCTAAAATCAGCTATTACCATTATAAGTACAGGTTTTGCATAAATCAATAAAAAGATTATGAAAATATTGTA
>ERZ1643247.155-NODE-155-length-92779-cov-9.465155_pt1 | contig 92779 bp, 86 predicted proteins | sample MGYA00579264_ERZ1643247 | MGnify/ENA primary metagenome ERZ1643247 (study PRJEB29033, sample SAMEA4952262) | chicken gut metagenome | biome: Broiler Chicken; feature: Gastrointestinal Tract; material: Caecum | place: Ireland | collected 2018 | study: Broiler... | reverse complement strand
CAGCACGGCTTTTTCCTCCCACTGGAATGCCGCGAAAGTACCCGCAGCGGCTCCCACAAGGAAAACCAGATCAACACCCAGGTATCCCAGGCCTTTTCTTTGATACTCTTTTTCTCCGGTCTGATGATACAGATACAGCGCTTCCACGCCGCTTCGCAAATTGCCGGTGCACATGGTAGTCGCACAGGTGATTCTGTGAATCTTCCGGAAAGTCTGCACCTGCAAAGAGCAGACAAAAGAGACCAGTACGTTGGCAATCATGTTCATCTCCTGGGGAAGAAATGCCACGATCACCAGCAAAAGAAACTCGATGGTGATCACTATCTGCCTCCAGTGAAACGCTGTGTTTCTCCGTTTCCGGTACCGGTTTTTGATGGCTTCTGCCATCAGAATTCCCACCGCGAAAGCTACGATAGGCACAATATACCTCGCCGCCTTCTCATACTGCCCCTGGGCCAGATAAACACCCAGGAGCACAATATTTCCAGTCTGGGCATTGGCAAACACGCCGCCCCTTGCAAGAAAAGAATAGGCATCCAGAATTCCTCCTGTCAAAGCCAGAAGAATTCCCACCTCTATGGATTCTGATTTCTGCCATGTCGTTCTGTCCATTTTTCCATCCCTCTTCTCTTTTTTCTCTTCTGCTTATTCTTCTCTTTTTCTCTTCTGCTTATATCATATATACAGGAAGAAAATACCGATCGCTGCCATCAGAAGACACATGGGCATACAGTAAAACATGGATTTCAGCGGGTCAACTTTCTTGCCGAGAAGTCCGCCAACGATGCCTGCCACCGCGAAAGTGGTAAGGTCTGCCGGCGGAAGTCCCTGTCCGGCTGTTGCCAGATGTGCGCCTGCCACCGCTGTGTTCACCTTGCTGACGCCGGAATTAATCAAAGCCGGACCGAAGAAGGAGAATACCACGTTCTGGGAAGTGGACTGGGAACCAGCCAGCATCCCCATCAGCACCAGCGCAAAGGAACCGCCCAATTTCAACACATTGGTGTCTAACCCCTGGGCAAATACCTGGACCGCCTCGATCTGGCCGCCTGCATAGAAACTTCCCAGCATAAACGCGGCACACAGCTGAATCTTCACGGTCACCTTCACATTCCGGAAACCTGTGGAGAGAGTGTCTTTCCAGTCACAGCGAACCTTCGGAAAGAAAAATGTCACCACCGCAACGAACAAAAGGGAAAGCACGATACCATTGGTCAAACCATTCAAAATCGTGATATTTCCGATTGCATCAATCAGGGAGAGATCCTCACTCAGCTTAATATAGCCCAGAACCTCCGGCACAAAGTCGAACTGAACTCCCGGTATACTGATGGTACGGAAGAAAATCACGACAATCAGAATAAACAGCGGAACCAGTGTAATCCAGTTCTTTCTCAAAATTTGGCTGGCCGTCTGCCCTTGATTCGCACTGATTGAGTCCTCAGACAATTTCACATCCTTTGTAATCATGAAAATACCCACATAAAGACAGATGAAAATCACGATCACAGAGATTGTTCCATATCCGATGCGGACCACTGCGTCCGGGTCTGCTCCCACTAACGAGGAAGACAGGGCAAATGCCTGAGAGATGGGAGGCATGATGGATCCGGCACTGGCACCCATGACGATGATGGCACAGATTTTCTCTCCGGAGAGCTTCATATCTGCCAGAACACCGATCGTCAAGACACCGATGACCGTGGAAGCCGCAATGGCATCTCCCAGCAGAGATCCGGAGACCACCAACGCCAGAACGATACTGATGGTGAGTGCTCTGGGAGAATTCTGAAATCTGGCCTTCAAAGCACCCATAATGGTCTCCATCGTTCCCAGCTTCACCTGGGTCTCCGCATAGATACTTCCCACTATTGACAGCGCAATTACCCAGGCAATCCGGTTAATACCGTCAATCCAGGCTCCTACCCATTCCACCACGGAGAACACGCCGCCTGTCAGCAGGGAGAGAATACCGGCCGCAATCAGCGCCACATGGATATTGCCGCCGATTTTTGGAATCTTCTTGCACAGGATAATCGCCATCATTACAACGACAGGAATAATTACTTTTATCATAAACTTCTCCTTCCCTAATCATGGAAAATCAACGGGTTACTCAATACTGCCCTCCGACAGTTTCCGGAAACGGGCGGGGGAGAAAGCATCCAGAGGGTAAGAAGTCTTTCCTTCTGTCACAAGCTGCGCCATCAGTTTTCCCGTGATCGGCGCCAGCGCAATTCCGTCTCCTTCATGGCCGGCAGCCACGAAAAATCCCGGAACTTTTTCGGACTCACCCAGAATCGGCAGTCCGTCCGGCGTAAACGGGCGCAGTCCCGCAAATGCCCGGATAATATTCACATCCCGAAGAGCCGGGAAGAAACGCACAGCCCGCTTCATGGTGGCCTCCATGGCCTCCAGGGTATTTTCTCTGTCGAATCCCGCAAATTCTCTCGTGCTTCCGATAATCAGGCCGCCTTCTTTGAGCTGCTCAATGCTGAGACTGGCGCCCATGCGCAGCACTGCCTTATCTCCCACTGCCTCTGGCTTGAATTTGATCACATTGTACCGGGCACACTGCAAAGTCACATCCATGAAATGTCCCAGCGGCTCCGTGATGAACAGCTGTCCCTTTCTCGGACGGATCGGGAGATCCTCCCCTGCCATGGCCGCCACTTCCGCTGCCCAGGAACCCGCCGCGTCAATGATCTGGTCCGCGTAATAAGTTCCCTTTGTGGTCTCCACTCCCATCACACGGTTCATCTTCACCAGCACTTTGGTCACCTCTGTGTTATAGAGCACTTCCGCCCCCAGCCGTTTTGCCGCACGGATATAGGCAAAAGTAAGTTTCAGAGGATTCACTTTCCCGCTGGTTGGGGAATAGAGTGCTCCGTACAGATCCGGATTCAGCTGCGGTTCAATTTTACATGCCTCTTTCATGGAAATCATATAGATATCCACGCCGCTTTTTCTCTGTTCCTTGACTATATCGGAGAGAATCTTCCACTCCAGTTCCGTCTCAGCCGGCTGCATGCCGCCGCAGTTTTTGCGGTACTCCACATCCATTCCCAGCTCCTGGGACAGATCGTCAAACATGGCGATACTCTGGATGGCCAGCTCCATCTGAAGTCCCGGTTTCTTCGTGTGATATCCCACAACTCCATCCGATGCTCCCGCCGAGCCGCTGCAGTTATCCCTTCTCTCGATCATCAAAACACGTTTTCCCATCTTACTTAAATAATATGTAATGGAACTGCCTATTACTCCGCCGCCGATTACAATAATATCTGGTTTACTCATCTGTCTGCCCTCCGATGACCCCGATTTTCACCGGACGAACCGGCATTCTCTTCTTCTGAGGAAGAATCTCTTCCATAGGAATCCCTGTCTCCTCAGCTATAATCTTCATCACAAGGCGCTCACAGGTCTTTCCCTGGCACAGTCCCATACCTGCTCGCACTCTTCTCTTCACACCGTCCACTGTCGTCGCGCCGTCCCGGATCGCATCCACAATCTCCTGTCTGGTCACTTCCTGACAGCGGCAGATAATCACATCATTATCCATCTTATCGTCCCTCCTAAGATCTGCAAAGCCTCTTGATACTCCGAACTTCATCCACAAACTCCAGAGGAACAGCGATGCTGACCACTGCGGTCCCCTGGTAGGACTTCGGCTTTTTCACAGACAGCACGCGTGCCGGACAGACTACCTCTCCTCCACGGCTCACTGCCTCCACCTGATCTCCTTTCTGGGGAAGCGGAAGATACTCGAACGGAAAATCGATTGTCCCTTCTGTCTCACTGTAACTTTTGTCCACCACGGTGATGGCAAGCCCCGGACAGGCAGCCACACACGCACCGCAGCCGGTACATTTCTCTTCATCAATTCGCGGAAGATCTGTGATCTGTTCCCCGATGTGGATCGCCTGAAAACGGCAGGCACTCTCACAGGGATTGCAGGGAATCTCCTGTACACACTCAATCACTGCCACACGCCCCTGTCTCATCCTCTCCTGGGACGGTACGCCCGGGGCCTGTCTTAATTCTTCTTTGGAAGGAACTCCTGTGTATGCCACTCCCTCTCTCACCGTGTCATCTCCCCTTTCTGATAGCTTTCCATATCTGCCAGCTGCTTCTCCTTGGAACTCTTTCTTCTCTCTCCAAAGACGCCGGAGCGCAGGACATTCAGGCGGTTCTGGATCTGTTCTTTCTTCACAGCCGCCTCCTCATGGCTCAGATATCCCAGAGACTCTGCTGCCGCCACTCCGGCCATATTTCCTTCTTCCATGGCTGAGGACGCTTCTTCCACACCCGTGATATCACCAGCCACATAGACACCTTTCACCGTTGTCTCCATATTCCGGTCATGCAGCGGCACATGTCCTCCGAAAGCCGGGATATAGTCAAACTTACATCCCACCATCCAGGCAAGCTCCGTCATCGGGTTCAGTCCCACGGCAAGGCAGACCGTGTCCACGTCAAAATCCTGCTCTGTTCCCTCGATCATATTCCAGTGTTCATCCAGGGCTGCAATCTGCACACCCTCCACCTCTTCTTTTCCATAGACCTGCTTGATCGTGTGGCTCACATAGATCGGCACGCCTGCTCTTCGAAGCTTGCCGGCATGTACGCCATAACCGCCGATCTTCGGCGCGCCTTCCACCAGAGCCACAACCTCTGCCCCGGCCTGCATCAGCTGATAAGACACAATCAGCCCCACATTTCCCGAGCCCACCATCAGGATTCTCTTACCTGGCAGTACCCGGTTCACATTGATCATTGTCTGCGCTGCCCCAGCTCCCATGACACCTGGGAGAGTACTTCCCGGGAATGCCATATAGTTTTCCTTCGCCCCGCTGGCGATGATAATCTTCTTCGCCTTGACAGAATAATTGAGTCCCTCGTGAATGACTCCCACACTCTTATCCGGCAAAAGACCATAGACCAGGCTGTCCAGCATGACATCCGCGCCGCTCTCTTTCACCTGTGTGAGCAGTTCCTCACCGATCAGATAGCCGCGCACCCCTGCGTGATGCTCCCTGGAGCCGAAAAATTTATGGATTTGCTTGAACAGCTGTCCGCCGGGCCTTTTGTTCTCATCAATCAAGGTCACTTTCGCTCCGGCAGCGGCAGCCTGGTAGGCGGCAGACAAACCGGCCGGGCCCGCCCCGATCACCGCGATATCTGTCTCAATCTGCCTCATTTTTCTGCCTCCTTCCCGGTATGTTTCAGTGCGACCAGTCCCTCCTGTTTTTCCACACGCATACCGTCCTTGACATAAGTCACACAGGTTCTTGTGTTCGGCACACCGTCCACAATCATCATACAGTCGGTACATCTTCCGATTGCACAGAAAATTCCTCGCGGTTCTTTTCTCTTGGCCGTTGTGCGGAAGACACGAATTCCTGCGTTCATCAGGGCCGCCGCCACAGGCTCGCCCTCGTAAGCTTCCAGAGGCCTGCCGTTATAATACAGTGTCACTTTCTTCTGTTGGGGAAGATCGCCCAGAATCGGATGTTTCTCCACTCTCATCTTTTCTTCGTACCTCTCTTCTTTTTTTATTGGCAGAAAAAAGGCTGTACGCTTTGACTCTTTCTTTTGAACCACTGCACATACCGCATTTTCAAAAAAGAATCATCAAAGCTGTACAGCACTTTCATGCAATGTAAAACCTTTTAATCTCTCGTAAATCCTTTGGTGAAATCCGGTGTCCCGTCCAGGTCATAAGGTGTGATCTGATAAACATAATAATTTAGCCAGTTGGTATACAGGTTATTGGCATGCGCTCTCCACATCAGAAGAGGTTTGATCCCCGGATCGTCTTTCTCATAATAATTTTTCGGAATATCAATGGGCAGTCCTTTGGACAGATCCCTTTTGTACTCCCCGTCCAAGGTAATTCTGTCATATTCCGGATGTCCCATCACAAAGATCTTTCTTCCCTCATCCGCCATAGCCAGGAAAAGGCCTGCCTCCTCAGACTCCGCAAGTACCGTCAGTTCCTTGCATTTTCTGATCTCTTCCATCGGCACTTCCGTGTGTCTGGAATGAGGCGCCAGAAACATATCATCAAATCCCCGCACCAGCGGCACTTTGCGGTTATAGACCTTGTGCCAGAACAGACCGAACATCTTATGGTCCAGAGGGCGCTTCTGCAGGCCGTAATGGTAATACAGCCCCGCCTGAGCGGCCCAGCACAGATAGATGGTGGAAGTGACATTGTCCTTCGTCCACTCCATAATCTCCTTGAGTTCTTCCCAGTAGTCCACTTCCTCGAACTCCATCTGCTCCACAGGCGCCCCTGTGATGATCATTCCGTCGAATCTGCGGTGTTTCAGCGTACGGAAAGTCTCATAGAATTTATTCAGATGGCTCATGGAAGTATTCTTGGACTCATGGCTCTCCACAGTCATAAAAGTAATATCCACCTGAAGAGGTGTGTTGGATAAAGACCGCAGAAGCTGAAGTTCGGTGTCTTCTTTCAGAGGCATCAGATTCAGAATCAGGATCTGTATCGGACGGATATCCTGGTGAGTTGCCCTTCCTTCCTCCATCACGAATATATTTTCTTTCTCCAGGATCTCCCGAACGGGAAGATCTTTTTGTATCTTGATTGGCATTTACTTCAGTCCTTTACTATAATTTTTACAATTATCTTACATTGTACTCCCATATCCCTATGTTTTGCAAGACTTACTTGTCCTCCAGGGCACCGGATTCCACCAGCCGGAGGAAATCCTCCTCGGAGAGAATGGGAATTCCCAGAGACTGGGCCTTCTTATTCTTTGAGGAAGCCGAGGCGGTATCATTGTTGATCAGGTAATTAGTCTTTGAGGTGACTGATCCTGTCACCTTCCCCCCCTCTTTTTCAATGAATTCCTTCAGCTCGCTTCGATTTGTGAAATGCTCCAGGCTGCCCGTCACCACGAAAGTAAGTCCTTCCAGCCTCTTTTGTCCGGTCTGCTCCGGTTTCTCAATTCTCAGGTGAGACAACAGATGATCCAGTTTCTCCCGGTTTTCTTCGGAGGCCATGAACTGTACAAGACTTCCGGCGATCACGGGACCAATCCCTTCAATACCGCTGATCTCTTCCTGCGTTGCCTTACGGATTTTCTCCAGATCATAGTCAAAATACCGGCAGATCACCTTCGCGTTTGAAAGACCGATGTTGGGAATCCCAAGGCTGTAGATCACCCTGGGAAGCGTCACATCCTGCGCCCGGCGGATGCTGGCCATAAGATTCTCATAGGATTTCTCTCCCATACCTTCCATCTGGATAATCTGTTCCCGATAACGGTCCAACTCAAAAATGTCCCCGAAATCGTGGATAAATCCTCTGGCAATGAACTTCTCCAGTGTGGCCTCCGACAGACCGTCCACATTCATGGCATCCCGGCTCACGAACAGAGTGAAGGCCTTAATTCTCTTTGCCTGACATTGGGGATTCATACAGTAAAGCGCTTCCACCTCGTTCTCTCTGAGAATCTTAGCTTCCTTATGACAGACCGGACAGGTATCCGGGATGGTCAGATTCCCGCTCCTGGTGAGATTCTCCGCAATCTGGGGGATAATCATATTTGCCTTATAGACTTCAATGTGGTCTCCGATTCCCAGCTGAAGCTCTTTCACGATACTCACATTGTGCACACTCGCCCGGCTGACCGTGGTTCCTTCCAGCTCCACCGGGTCAAAGACCGCAATCGGGTTAATCAGACCTGTCCTGGAAGGGCTCCACTCAATCTGTCTTAAGACCGTCTCTCTCTTCTCATCTGCCCACTTAAAAGCATAGGAATTTCTCGGAAACTTCGCCGTGCTTCCCAGGGAATCCCCGTAGGCAATATCATCGTACAGGGCCACCAGACCGTCTGACGGAAAATCATTCTCCACAATTTTCCTGGAAAAATACTCCATGGCATCGTCCAGCGTCTGTGCGGTGACAATCCGGTACTCCACCACTTCAAATCCCTGATCTTTCAGCCACTGCATCTGTACTTCCCGTGAATTTTCAAAATCCACTCCCTGGGCACTCACCAGGGTAAATGCCAGGAACTGTACATTTCTCTTCGCCGTCACTTCGTTGTTCAGCTGTCTCACCGAACCGCTGCACAGATTTCTTGGATTTTTGTAACGGGTCTCCACGTCCGGATTCATCTCGTTGATCCGCCTGAAATCGGAATATTTGATAATCGCCTCTCCCCTCAGAATCAGCCTTCCCTCATAGGGGATCTTCAGAGGAATGTTCTCAAAAACTCTGGCATTGTTGGTGATCACTTCTCCCACTGTGCCGTTTCCTCTGGTCACCGCCTTGGCCAGTTCTCCGTTTTCATAGGTGAGGACAATGGTCAGACCATCCAGTTTCCAGGACAATAACGTTCTGTGATTTCCGATAAACTCCCGTAATTCTTCCACATCCTTTGTCTTATCCAGGGAGAGCATCGGTGACTCGTGCTCCTCTTTCGGCAGCTCCTCCATAGCTGCATATCCCACCTGTACGGTGGGACTGTTGGCCAGAACCACCTTCGTCTCCCTCTCCAGTTCTGCCAGCTCATCATAGAGCTTATCATATTCCAGATTGCTCATGATCTCCCGGTCTTCCTGATAGTAAGCTTTGGATGCCTCATTTAACTTTTGTACCAGTTCTTTGATTCTTTCTACTGCTGCCTCCATAGGTCCCTCCTGTCTTTGCGGCAGGCATGTCAGATGAATCTGACAGAAGCCTTCTCAGTTCTCTCATTTCCCGGGGTGTGACTTCCCGGTATCTGCCAAGGGGCAGATCTCCCAGCTTCAGATTCATAATCCGAATCCGGTTCAGCCGGACAACATGATAGCCAAAATACTCACACATACGCCGGATCTGGCGGTTCAATCCCTGGGTCAGAATAATCCGGAAGGAATTCTCCCCGGTCTTCGTCACCGTGCAAGGTCTCGTCACCGTGTCCAGAATGGGAACTCCCTGTCCCATTCCCCGCAGAAAATCCTCTGTCACGGGGCGGTCCACTGTCACCAGATATTCCTTCTCATGGTAATTCCCCGCTCGCATGATTTTATTCACCAGATCTCCCTGATTCGTCAGCAAAATTAATCCCTGAGAGTCCACATCCAGACGTCCCACGGGATATACGCGAATCGGATAATTGACATAATCCACAATATTATCTTTCTGATTCTTGGCCGTACATATGATTCCTCTGGGTTTGTTAAACAAAAGAAGTACTTTCCGCTCCTCACGGGTGACACGTTTTCCATCCACCAGAATGCGCTGTCCGCTCTCCACCCGCTCTCCTGTCACGGCTCTTCGTCCGTCCACCGTCACCCTGCCCTCCAAGATCAGCTGATCCGCTTCTCTTCTGGAACATACGCCGGCTTCGCTCAAATATTTATTTAATCTTATCTTTTCTGCACTCATTGCTCTATTATAGTATTTTTTCCCCGGATACGCAATGCGCGAAACAGGGGTTTTTTCTTTTTTCCACAGATATCTATTGTCATTTCTGCCTGGAAACGGTATCATAACAGAAAACAGTAACTTTCAAAAAAGGAGGAGACGTTCCCGTGCCAGGCCGAAAAAAACAAACCAACCGTGTTCTGATTCTTATCACTGTGCTGCTCTGTATCCTATCCGGCGCTGTCTGTACCCGTTCTTCCTCAGAGCTTACGCCTGCCCAGTCCCAGAACCGGCTGCCGGATATGATTGTGGCAGACTCAGAAACCGGAACTTCTGACGACACTGGGAAGGAAGATTCGTTCTCTTCCCCGTCGGTTTCTCCCACGCCCGCTCCCACAGAAGTTCCCGCAGGATCCCAGGTTGCCCTGACCTTCGAGGACGGCCCGGACATCTACACAGAACGTCTTCTCAATGCCCTCGAGGAACAGGATGCGAAGGCCACCTTTTTCGTCGTAGGTGACGCGGCATCTGATTTTCCGGACACCATCAACCGGATTCTGAATACAGGAAACGAGCTGGGAAATCACACCTACTCCCACGAGACTCTCACAAAACTTGACAGCAGTGAGATTCCTTATCAGATCAATGACCTGAATCAGGTCATCGAACAGCTCACGGGAACTTCCACCGACCTTCTCCGGCCGCCTTACGGTGCCGTGAATGAGACCGTCCAGGAAAACAGCGATTTCCCCATCATCCTGTGGTCTCTGGACAGCGGTGACAAGGACACCAGTGAGATTGGAGACATTGTCCAAAAGGTACTGGAAAACGTAAAAGACGGGGACATCATCCGTATGCATGACACCCATGAGACCTCCGTGGCAGCTGCTGAAGTCCTGATTACGGAACTTAAAAACCGTGGATTTGAGTTGGTCACCGTCAGCGAATTGGCCCGTTCCAAGGGGATTGATTTAAAGGCAGGAGAGATTTATAAGAATTTTTGAAAATTTTCCTTCTATATTAATAGGGTACGCAGGAACAGAAATACGGCGGATTTGCCCGCCGTATTTTTTCACATCTTTTTCTTTTCCCTCATATCTTTTATACAAAAATCACCATCACACTGACGATCACAATGGAGACCGCATTAGATATCAACATCGTCCCCATTCCCAGCACCGGACCAATCTGGCTCTTCAGATATCCTCTCTCCGCTTCGCTTTCCCCAATGGAAGCTGCCTGCTCTGTCAGCATCTGATTCACCGGGAATCCCATCATACAGTTCATGGTCAGGGCAATTCCGTGCTCCGCACTGAAATGACAGATCCTGGCTCCGATGACACCGCAGAGAATTAAGAGAATTGTGGAGACCACGAACACCAGAATCAGCGGCGGCAAAAAGGCAGCCAGCTCTTTCCAGGAATACCCGGCCAAGGTATTGGCCATCAATCCCATCAGTCCGAGAATCAAAAGTCCGTAGGAATCGGATTTAAAAAGAGGTGCCTGGTCCATCAGTCCCACACTGCCCAGAATACATCCGAAAATCAGGGCGGTCAGGTTGGGGTTGATATTCATTCCTGCCAGCACCGTCCCGTGAAGCAGGTTGTTGAGCACGGTCACGATCATGATAATCCCAAGATAATAAGCTGTGCTCTTATATTTTCCCGGAATCTTCTCACACAGGCGTTTCTTTGCTCCGGAAGCTTTCTGCACATCTGCCATGCCTTTTTGCGGTCTCTCGCCAAAAGCAGCCTGTCCCGTCTCCTGCGATTTGCTCCTCTCCCGGAAACCGCGCAGCAATGTACGGCTCTCCCTTCTCAAAGCCCAGGTCACTACGGGAACGCTGAACAGTCCCTGGAACATGAAAATCAGCCAGGGGAACACGGAGATGGCCGGATTCTTGTCCAGAACCCACCGGGATGCGATCGCACAGGAAGCGCCTCCGCCGATGACAGATCCCGGAGATACCATGGCAAGTCCCCTTCCCAGAAACGGCATCAGCCCGATTCCCACTCCGATTACCAGAACCAGCGAGGAAACCACACAGAGAATGGTCTCCTGTTTTCGCGCGGCCAGCATCTTCAGGTTAATCATCGTACCGGAGTGAATGACCAGCACATTGAAAGCGATGGTTCCCACAGCAATCATATTCGCGGACAGCAGCATATCCGTCGGCAGAATTTTCAGCGCAAAGCCGGCCGCGAACAGCACTCCATAGATCAGAGGCATTGGAATCAGAGATCTGACCTTTTCCGCCAGCGCGATGGAGACAAAGGCGATCAGGAGAAATACCAGAAAACTACGGTCAAATGCCCATGTATACTCTGTCATAATAAAACACGTCCTTCCTATTTTTCCTGTTTTAAGTATAAAAGAACCGGCCGTTTTTGACTGTCATACATGCGACATTCCGTGTGTTTCCCGTCAACCTGGAAAGACTTTGAATTCCCTGCATAAGAGAAGCGCTCCCCGGACTGCACCCATATCTGCAGTCCAAAAAGCGCTTTTACTGTCATCTTTTCTATATGGAAACTAATTCTTTATTCGTCTTCCACTTCGATCTCATAGTCATCCTCAAACGGCTGCAGCCAGTTCTCCGGATCGGTGTAAGGAACGATCGGAAGGAGCAGGTAAGACGGATGATTGTTGTCTCTGTAAATCTTGTAGGAAGTTGTTGTATTGGTCGGAACCACATTCATGTTTCCTACTTTTCCTGTCCAGGACTCTTTGTGGCACTCGTTCGGGCACTGGCTTGTGATTTCCAGTTCCAGCCAATGACCTGCCGGAATTACCATAGAGGTCGGGTTCATCTCGATAACATACTCACGGATCTCACCTGGTGTAACCGGGATGGATACGCTGTTGTCATGTACCGGACGTCCGATCTGGCTCTTCTCTTCGTTAAGCGGATGAGAAGCTCTCAGTGCGCCGTAACGCAGAAGCGGCATACGAGTTCCATCAGGCAGAACATCGAACAGACTGCATACAAAGTTTGCGTCTTCCGCATCGATGGATGCCCACAGATGCAGCTCGATCGGTCCTGTGATCTCTTTTGGCTGCGGGAACCGTGAGGATTTGTACACGATCTTGTTGACTTCCGTAGAAATTGACGGAGGCAGATGTGTGAATCCATCCGGCGGCAGATCCTTATCCGGCTCTCTGTCCCAACGCAGACGGTTGAAGGAGCGCAGATACATCTTCTTCCACTCGGTTCTCTTAAGAGGCCATTCGTTCTCGTATCTCATGCCGGCATTGAGCACACCGAATTTGTAAGGAGGCTCGTCCATGATACCGGTGTCGACACCTTTCAGCCAGTGATCGTACCATCTCAGGCACTCTTCGTTCAGTGCACGGTAAGGCAGTTCCAGTCCATCGTAGCCTTCCAGTACACCCAGACGTTTCGGAACATCCAGTCTGTCATCGTTCATAGCTGTGAAGATCGGAGCACTCCATCTTCCCAGAGGTGACCATGCGCAGTGCAGATATACCGGAACTTTTACTTTATCATACATCTGGTTTGCGGAACGCTGTTTCCAGTACTCGTCATCCAACGGATGAAGCAGATAATCCAGATAGAATGTATGATACGTCGGCGGCCATGTCGTCAGGATCTTCGTAAAATAGGAGTTCACTGCAATGTCGGGATCTTTCAAACGTTCTTTCATCATCTCTTTCGTCTTCTCTTCTCCGTACATCTTCAATGTCCATGGCATCGGTTTGTTAGATGGGCACAGTTCCCAATAAATGCTCATGTAAGTAGACGGCACACCGCCGTAGTATCCATGCTGATAATAATCGTCCACGAAAGAACAAGGCATGATACATTTCAGATGAGGCGGCTGCTGTGCTGCTGCCAGGATCTGGCAGATTCCGAAATAGGAATAGCCAACCATACCAACGTTGCTGTCACACCATTCCTGCTCTGCAGCCCACTCGATCAGATCATAAATATCCTTATGCTCCTGTGGATTGTAAACGCCGTAGAATTCGCCTTCACTCTTGCCGATTCCTCTTGGATCCGGAATGATATAGGCATATCCACGTTTCACGAAATATTCAATATCGCCGGCTTCCAAGCTGTGATCAAACAGCAGAGATTCTGGTGGGATCGCACCTCTTTTAATTCCCTGCATTTCTTTACTGTAAGCAGACCAGCTCACCAATGCCGGAACCGGACCTGCATCTTTCGGAAGATAAACATCTACACAGAGACGGACACCGTCGCGCAGTGTCATCCAGACATCCTGATGGAGTTCTACCTCATAGCGTGGCCTTGAGAGTTTATCCAGATTTTTGACATAACGCTTATCCCAGTAATTAGGCAGAACGTCGATGCCAAGGACTTCTGTCAGTCTTTTTTTCATTTGATTTTTACCTCCTTTGTTTTTCTGAACTTATCATACACAAAAATGGTATGTACAATTGTCATGTACACACCATTTTTGCAAATAATTTTTAAATTTTTTCTTTTATTTTTTCAACACTATATTTTATTTATTTGCAGAGGCCTTCGCCTGCTCTTCCATCTCTTCCCATGGCTGATAGGTCTCTTTCATCTTCTCGAAAATATCGTACCCGTCATTTTTCTTCACATAGTTTCTACGGATAATCGTATAGCCGATTGCGAATATGTAATAACAAATCATCATGATCCAGTTGTGAGGAGCCATCTCAAACAGTACATAGTATCCGAGCACAACTGAGAGAACGATCGCTGCCACGGTCAGGATACAGTTCAGAGAATGAGGTGTTCTGATAAAACGTGCGCTGTATGCATGTGGGTACTTCTTCGGCAGCATAAATACGCTGAAGAAAGCGATAGGCAGCAGCAGAAGTCCCGGGATTGTGGTAACCTTCACCACGTCGTCCAGATTGAAGCCTGCCAGGATCAGAACGATAGCGAGGATGGAGTTCAGCCACAGAGAAGCTGCAGGAGCACCATGTTTGTTGGTCTCAAAAATTTTCTTCGGAAACAGTCCGTCTCTGGCTGCCGCGAAGTTGATACGGGAGAACATCATCATGGCAGAGTTAATACTCGTCACGATCGCCAGAAGAGCTCCGCCCGCAATAAAGAAAATCCACACTGCCGGACTCATGAATTTTTCCGCTACGGTTGCCATGTTATCGATGTCCCACCATTCCGGCTGTACACCAACGGTAACATATGCCATCAGGCCATATACAACCGCAACTGCAAGAGTACTTACCAGATACGCAATCGGAACAGTCTTTCCAGGATTCTCAATGTCATCTGCTGAGTAGTACAGCGCATTGGCACCGATCAGACTGCCGTGCATGATTCCCATTGCCGCCCACAGGGAACCCAGCTCGATTGTGGAGGTAACAACCTCTTTAAAGGACACTACTGTCGCGCCCCAGCCGCCGATGATGTAAATGCCCAGGGCAATCAGAAGAATTACCACGCAGACATTCTGCACTGTTGATGAGAATTTGATTCCGAAACAGGAAATAACTGTAAACAGCACGATGCAGGCGCAGGCTGCCAGCCAATCCGGACACGCCGGAACCAGCATGCAGAAATAAGTGGAAAAGGTCAGTGCCATGGTACCAATCTTCAGCACACCAACTGCCAGCTCGTTGAACGCATCCCAGGTACCCATAACAGGGTGTACCAGACGGGTGAGGTACATGTAGGAACCACCGCTTGCCGGGAGCGCTGATACCAGAATCATCTCAGGGATACTGCGCAAAAATACGAACAGCGCCGCACAGATGAAGCCGATCACAATACCATTGCCGCCGATGATTTTGATTGCGATCGGGGTAGAGGCGAATACACTTGCACCAATGATGCTTCCTATCGCCATCAGGATACTCGAAAATAGATTCATTTTCTGTTTTTCCATATACTTACCTCTTTTCTCTTAGATTTTTAAGGTAAATATAAACATTTTATAAACTTTTTACTGTCACCTCCGTGACACTTTCGGAATTTTCTATATATTTATTTCGTTAACTTATTTTTACAAAAACTTTTTTTATTCAAAAGTATGTGTTAGAATAGTTGCAAGTTTCTCAATTTACACGAAAGAAAGGATGGTTCTATGGAAAACAATATCCCCCGTATGGATGAACTTCCAAAGGAAACACAGGCAATATTCAAAACCTTGAAATCCACGGCTCTGTTCAGCGAGCTCAGTGCGAAACAGCTGATCTCGCTTGCCTCTCACTGCAGGCTGAAACAGGTCAAGAAAGGGACAACCATCTACCGCAAAGGAGATCTGGCCAATCACCTCTATGTGATTCAGTCCGGATATATTATCGAATCCGTCTACTATGGCAGCAGCGTGGATGTCATTGTAAAAGTTCGCAGCGACGGAGAATATTTTGGCGAGATCGGTCTGCTCTCCTCCGGCCCCTATCCCAATACGGTGATCGCCCTGGAGGACTGCTGCCTGATTGATCTGGCCAAATCTTACTTCATGGAAGCTGTGGACGAGAACACTTCCGTCTGCAAAGTCATCATTCTGGAGTTGATCGACCGCCTTCTGAACTCAGCTCAGAACATGGTCAATTCCATGTACCTGGACGCGCCCGGCCGGCTGGCGTCCACGATTGTCAACCTGACCACCAACAGCCGTCAGAAAATTATGACAATCCGCATTACCCAAAGCGCTCTCGCCTTTTCCTCAGGAATGGCCCGACAGACCGCGGCGAAAATTCTGAGTGAATGGCGCAAGGAAAAAATCATAGCCACTGAGCGCGGCCATCTGAAAGTTCTGGATTTCAATAAGCTTTTGGATATTATTCTGGACAGTGAGATTAACAGCTGCTGATTTGATAGAAAATTTAAAATATTTTTGCTCTTGTGTCACATTTCAGACAGACAACTCCTCCTGTTTTTTGTATACTGGGCTCATCAAGAAACGAGACAGGAGGTACAAATATGAATCAAGAAGAATTCTGTGAACAGACAGGCCTTGAGAAAGTTCCTGTATATTGGGACCGCAGATACACGAAAAACCTGGATAAGCTCTCAAATCTATACTGTCAAGTTGGAAGAAGACGTAGAAGTGGTGTTAAGAGACGGAACCAAAACTTATGTGGATGTATATCACCCGGCAGAGCTGGACAGAGCCCCCTCTTTGATCGCCTACTCTGCATACGGAAAGAAAATGCAGCGTATGCGCCACGGATCTCTGCCGGGGTCTTCCAACTATTTCGACCATAGTCTGGAAGCCGGTGACATTGATTTCTTCGTAGAGAGAGGTTACACCTTCATCATTCCCGACGGACGTGGAATCGGGCGCAGCGAAGGCGAATACCTTGGCGTTTACAATCCTCAGGAACAGGAAGACGTCTATGACTACGTAGAATGGGCCGGTACCGAGTGTCAGTGGAGCACAGAGAAAGTTGCTCTCCTTGGCTATTCCTATTTCGGCATTATTCAGGCATTGGCTGCTGCTCTTCAGCCGCCTCACCTGGTATGTATCATGCCTTTAAGTTTCACAGACGACTATTATCAGCACGGTTATTATGGCGGTGTGGGCAACACTTACATGAACATGTACTGGGAGCTTTGCCCATCCAACAATCCGACCACCTGGACAAGCAAGATGATGTCCGAGGACGAGATGAAAGCTCTGATCGAAGAAGTTCAGAAAGACCCGGATATCGCAATCAATACGTACTTTAACAAGATGTTCAACGTGTGGCCACCGAAATATCACACTTTCTATCTGGATTACCTTCTCCATCCCCAGGAAGACGATTTCTGGCGCCCACGTTCCATGAAATATAAATACGACAAGATTAAAGTTCCTGTATATTTCAAATGCGGATGGTCTCCAAACGGACGTTGGTCTGCTCCGGTATTCAACGCTATGAATTCCAAGGAGCTCACCGTCTACAAACGCTGCGGCGTTATGGAGAACTACGGCGGAATGGAACTGCCCTACCGTTTCATGAACGAAGAGATGCTGCGCTGGTATGATTACTGGATGAAAGGCATCGATACCGGTATCGTAGATGAGCCTCCGATGAAACTGAATATCATCGGCCGCGGTTACCGCTATGAATATGAGTATCCTCTGGCAAGAACCCACTGGAAAAAACTGTATCTTCACACCTTCGGCAATCTGCGCTGGGAGCCTGTTCCAGAGGGAAATCTGCCGCCTGACAGCTTCACTCACCGTCCTCCACACATCACAACTGAAGTGGAGACACTGGTTTACCGCACAGACCGCCTGAGCCGTCCGACTGAGTTCACCGGACCGATCGAACTGCATCTGTGGGCATCCATCGACAGCACCGACGCCAACTTTATTGTCAAACTGTGGCAGATCACACCTGGCGGAACCAGACTGCCTATCTCCCGCTACGGCGCTCTGAAAGCAAGCTATCCTCTGGATGAGGAAAAGAGCGAGATTGGACGTCCGGTTCATGATTACACCAAGAGAGTTCCGGTAACTCCAGGTGAGATCCGTGAGTATGTCATCGAGATCAACCCAATCGGTATGGTATTCCCGGCAGGATCTGCGATCGAGCTGGAAATCAAGGCAATGGATAACTACGAACCGCAGAGCGGCGCATGGCAGGCTAAGATGGATCACTTAGGACCGATCCCGAGCGCAACAACTGTCAACTACAAGATTTACCGTGACAAGGATTATCCTTCCTATGTCCTGATGCCATATATCCCGGAGACACCGGAAGAACAATGGCTGCAGCCTATCGTTGATGATGATATCGTCATCGGAGGCAGCGGAAAAGGAAGTACTCACTAAAAGCATTCATTCCGGAAAAAGCCTGTACAATCGTATGGGCTTTTTCCCGTGTCTGTTTTAAAAAAATCCACACTGAGGCTCTCCTGCCCTCTTCCTGATATAGATAAAAAAAGAATTCTGCTGTGCAGAATTCTTTTTTTATCTATACCCTATTTTTATTTACTCCAACAATTCCCCGTAAATATAACCGGTCTGGCCGTCATACTCGACCTGCACCCACTCGCCTTCTTCGCCCACGCGGGTAACCTCTTCGCCCGCCTGCGCACTGCCGATCACTTCAGAATCTGAGGATGCCTCCGCTCGAATATTGCAGCCCTCTTTCACTGTCATCGTATCTCCAGTCTCACTCTGCTCACCTTCGCCAAGCCCTTCCAGAAATGCTTTCAAATCCGGATCGGACTCCTGCGCTTTCTTGTAAGCGTCCTCAACCTGTTCAATCAGCTCCTTGACATCGTTCTCCTCAAGAAGCGAGTCCATATAGCTCTGAACCTCTTCGTCTTCCTCTGCATGGGAATAAATCTTCAGCTCACCCTCCGAGTCCTCTTTCACGTAAATCTGACTCAGAGCAGGAACCGGTGTATCAATTCCTGTACAGACATAATCATACTGGGCATATACAACATACTCGCCTTCGTTGAGGCCTTCCTTTGTATAAACCTCCAGATTCTCGTATCCTTCGATATACCGTGCATTGGTAATCTTCGATTCCTCTGTGGGATCCAGCTCATCTACCACATCACGAATTGCGTCCACATCTCTGGCACCCAGAGCATCGTAATAATTCTGAATCAATGCATTGACTTTCGGATACTTGTTTTTCTCCATGGGATTTGTACTTTCATTCTCCTCGTCTGTCTCCCCGCTATTTTCAGGAGAAGAAGGATCATTTCCCTTGCTATCCTCTGATGTCTCGTCCATGACCTGAGCTGCGTCACCCTTCATTGCGCTGGTACACGCACGGACTCCAAAGAATAATCCAGCAATAATTATCAGAATCCCCGCACCCAGAAGGATGTAACGGAGGTTATCTGATAACCACTCTCTAAAATTATTCAAGTTCTTGTCCTCCTTATGAATCGAACACACAGGTCATCCCTATCCTGTGCAGCACACCTGAAGGGAATCGAACCCCCGCACATGGTACCGGAAACCACTGCTCTATCCACTGAGCTACAGGTGCGTAATGTTATAGTATGTCTGCCGAAGTCCTGACGGCCTTGCGGCAACTGTCAAATAACACCTTTCATACTATAACATATTTCCTTAAAAATGTAAAGCTTTTTTGGTTTTTCCTCCACTAAAGAGAAAAAAATTCTTCTAAACCCTGGTTTTTAGGGACTGATATGGAGAAAAATTGGGATGATTCACCCCAAAACCGCTTTTTTTAGTCCTGACTGTAAATACAGTCCTCCCGGACACTGTAGTAATAAACCTGGTATGACAGAATCTCCTGAGGCGGAACCTGCGTGTCATTGACACTGCGCACCATCTCCCTCAGCTCTTCTCTCCCGCACCCGGCACTCTCCGGAACCAGAATACACTCGTGGACGCTGCTGGGGAGAATATAGAAATCCTCCTCCAACTGGCTTCCCAGCCTGTGCAGCAGCCCTGGGTACAGAATGACCGATGCCCCCAGAAATTTCTGTGCGTTGGTCAGAAGGTACATGGGCAGCCTGGAAGGCTCTCTGTGGAGCATAATTCCCATTTCCGCCTCAAGCCCTCGGATTACATCATCCAGCGGATGAAAACAGGCAGGACAGCTTCTGGGCGTGTTCACAGCCGCCAGTTCCTCCAGGCGTTCCAGATCCTTAGCCTCCTCCTGTGTAATCATCCTCCGCGGGCCTTCCTCTTCCTCCTTGATGGAAAAGATAATCGCCAGATCCAGATAGGGAATGTGGGCGATTCTGCCAAGCAGCTCCTCATTCCGCTCATAATTGAGCAGATGATACCAGATTTTTTCTGTTTTTCTCATACATTCTCCTTTCCCGGCACATGCTTCGCAGACCGCACAGACAAAGCACGGCCGTCCTGATTTTGATCTGCAAGTGCCACAGGAGAAAGATATTGATAAAAAATGATATGGGGGATTTATAAAGAATTGAAATGATGATAGAAAACAGGGCGGACATGAGATTCCGCCGCCCTGTACACTTCAAAAGAAATAGAAAATTAAGCTCTGGACAGATATTCACCTGTTCTGGTATCAATCTTGATCACATCGCCCTGGTTTACGAACAACGGCACGTTGACGGTAGCTCCAGTCTCCACAGTAGCCGGTTTGGTTGCTCCCTGTGCGGTATCACCCTTGAATCCAGGCTCTGTCTCTGTCACTTCCAGTTCCACGAACAATGGTGCCTCAATGGCGAATACATTGCCGTTGTGAGAACATACCTTCACGTTCTCATTCTCTTTTACAAACTTCAGAGCATCGCCCACGGTGTCTGCTGACAGAGCGATCTGCTCAAAAGTCTCATTATCCATGAAGTTATACATCTCGCCATCGAAATACAGATACTGCATATCCACACGCTCGATTCTTGCCTGCGGGAATTTCTCCGTAGGACGGAAAGATTTTTCCAAAACCGCGCCGGTGATAATGTTCTTATATTTGGTTCTTACAAACGCTGCGCCTTTTCCCGGTTTAACATGCTGGAATTCTACAATCTGACATACATTTCCATCAATTTCCAGTGTAATTCCGTTTTTGAAATCGCCTGCTGAAATCATATATTTTCCTCCTTAATGTACACTTGACTATGTTTCATTCTATAATATTCACTGGTTTTTTTCAACTGTTTTTTCACAGTTTTCCAGTTTCTTCTCAATTTCATCGATCAGATCGTCAAAAGGTTTCTCGCCTGTGACCACCTCAAGGTCCGCCATTTTCTCATAAATCGGCCCGCGGACCGCCAGAAGTTTTTTGATTCTCTCCGGCACATTTTCTCCGCCGTGAAAATTCCCGCTGTCCTGCAGACGCTTCGCCAGCGTCTCCACAGACGCCTTCAGATAAACCACCGTTCCCAGCTCTTTTAAGCACTTATGGTTCTGCTCCTGCAGCGGCAGTCCTGCTCCCACAGAGATCACACACTTCAGATCAATCTCCGCAAGCTCCTTGATCTGCGTCGTCTCCAGAGCACGGTAAAACGGCTCTCCGAACCTTGTATAGATCTCGTTGATACTCATCTTCATCTTTCTGACAATTTCTTTATCCACGTCCACGTATGGAAGACCCAGATCTTTGGCCAGACGTTTTCCCACTCTCTTTTTGCCAGAGCCGTTGAATCCTATGATTACAATATGATTCTTCACTCTCGCCCCTCCTCCTTCAGGTAAAAATGTAAAACTATTTTCTCCAGATATCTCTTGAGGACAATCTGGATTTCTTCTTTGGGATGAAGCGGTTTCACCAGAATATTTCTGATTCCGGCACGCTTCGCGCCCCAGATATCTGTGAAGAGCTGATCCCCGATGAAGACAGTGCTTTTTCTGTCTGTCCCCATCAGATTCATCGCTCTCTCATAATTTTTCACAGATGGTTTGTGAGCATTCTCGATAAATTTCTGTCCCACCGGGCGGTTAAACGATTCCACTCTCTCCCGCTTGTTGTTGGACAGGAAACAGCACTGAAATCCCAGCTTTTTCAGCCTGGAGAACAGGCGCAGGGAACGCTCGTCCTGAGGCGCCCCATGGGGAACCAGGGTGTTGTCGATATCAAAAATCAATCCCCGGTATCCCTGCTCATACAGCCCCTCGTAATCTATCGCATACGCGGAGTCCAGATACTCGTCTGGAAAAAAACACTGAAACATAGACAGCCTCCCGTATTACCGCTGTTCCAGCGGAACGTAAGCCACTTCTTCCATCACGTTTTTGTAGGCAGGACGGATGATCTTATCCATGTTGATCAGCTCTTCCATGCGGTGTGCGCTCCAACCCACAATTCTCGCGATGGCAAACATCGGTGTGTAAAGCTCCAGCGGAAGATCCAACATACTGTACACAAAACCGCTGTAGAAGTCCACATTGGCGCTGACACCTTTGTAGATTCTGCGCTCATCCGCAATCACCTTCGGAGCCAGTCTCTCGATCATCGCGTACAGATTATAATCTTTCTGTCTGCCTTTCTCGATGGCCAGCTCTTTTACAAAGCCTTTAAATACCTCGGCACGGGGATCGGATACGGAATAGATCGCATGTCCCATTCCATAGATCAGGCCTTTCTGGTCAAAGACCTCCTTGTGCAGAAGCTTGCGCAGGTATGCCTCCACCTCTTCTTCGTCGTTCCAGTCTTTCACATGATGCTTCAGATCGTGAATCATCTTCACAACTTTCAGGTTCGCTCCGCCGTGTTTCGGTCCCTTCAAAGATCCCAAAGCAGCGGCAATCGCTGAGTATGTGTCTGTTCCGGAAGAAGAAACCACATGGGTGGTGAAAGTCGAGTTATTACCGCCGCCGTGCTCCATATGAATCACCAGGGCCAGGTCCAGAATCTTCGCCTCCAGCTCTGTATATTTCTTATCCGGTCTTAACATCATGAGAATATTTTCTGCCGTGGAGAGTGAGCGGTCCGGGTGATGAATATAGAGACTCTTGCCTCTCTCATAGTGATTGTAGGCATGGTAAGCGTACACAGACAACAGCGGAAAGACACTGATCAGATTGATGCACTGGCGCAGCACGTTGGGCAGTGACACGTCATCCGGATTGTTGTCGTAGGAATACAGAGTCAGCACACATCTGGACAGCGCATTCATGATATCCTTGCTGGGTGCTTTCATGATCACATCCCGCACAAAATTTCTCGGCAGAGAACGTTGGCTCGCCAGAACTCTCTGGAAATCATCCAGCTGTTTTTCATCCGGAAGTTTCCCGAACAGCAGCAGATAAGTCATCTCCTCAAATCCATATCTGTGTTCTTTCAGAAATCCCTGGGTCAGCTCCTTGATGTTGATTCCACGGTAGAATAAGTTGCCCTCGCAGGGCACCTCCTTGCCATCCACTACTTTCACTGCCTGGACATTGGAGATTCTGGTAAGACCGGCCAGAACACCTTTTCCGTTGACATCACGAAGCCCTCTCTTCACATCATATTTTCCATACAGATCCACATCAATCTTACTGTTCGCCTTGCAGATTTCTGTAAGCTGCTCAATCTCTGGTGTTACTCTCATATTAAATCCTGACATTACTACGTCCCCTTTCTGTCTTTTAAATTTCTTTTTTCTGTCTCCCTCCCAAAAAAAACGACCTCTATCTCGATTGATCAGGCGCCGCGTCAAGGCGGCAACCACCTTTTTCTATTATACCATATAATTGCCATCCCGGTCTAGTCTAACTGTTCCGTAAATGCCCCTGCAGACAGCTTTGCATCCTCTTCTCTTCAACCGGCAAAGGAAATCCCAAGCCTCTCCCACACGCCCAGAATTCCAAACACCGACCGTGCCGTGTAAGTCATCGGCTCCGTCTCCGGGAAGAAGAGTGACATCCGGTAAAAATAAAAGAGGAACAATCCGATTCCAAGAAGAATCAGCGGCCATTGCATCCAAAGGGTGCTTCTGCCCAGCAGATAACGGAATAAGACAAAGATCACTGCCATCAAAAAGGCAGGATAGATGAACGGATGAATGAGAAATGCTTCCCGAAATCTTCCCTCAAGAAAAAGGAATCCTGCCCGTGTCATCCCACAGGCAGGACAAGGAAGACCCGTGATTCCCCGGAACGGACAGACACTGATCCGCAGCAGGCCATTCATGAAAAGAATGTAGCCGCCAATGATCAGCGCAGGCTGCCATCCCGTCTTGATATCCCGGTTGATACGCGTCCAGATCTTTTTCATTTCTGACGGTAAGTGCTCAGAAAATCCGCAAGTCTGTCTGTCGCTGTCTTTAAAAGCTCCACATCCGGCAGATATACAATCCGGAAATGATCCGGATTCGGCCAGTTGAATCCGCTTCCATTGACGATAAGAACCTTCTTCTCCCTCAGAAGATCCAGAGCGAACTGCTCATCGTCAGTGATATGAAAACGCTCTGTGTCAAGCTTCGGGAAGATATAAAAGGCTGCCTTCGGTTTTACCACAGAGATTCCCGGAATCGCTTTCAGGGCATTGTAGATGCACTCTCTCTGCTCATAAATTCTTCCGCCCGGGCACAGATATTCCTTGGTGCTGTCAATGCAGTCCAAAGCCGTTTTCACCACGCTCTGGGCCGGAACATTGGAGCAAAGTCTCATGGATGACAGAAGGACAAGCCCGTCAATATAATCTTTTGCAATTTCTTTGTTTCCGCTTAAGACCATCCAGCCCAGACGGAATCCGGCCACCATGTGGGATTTGGACAGTCCGTTAAAGGTGACACAAAACAGATCCGGCGCAAGGGAGGCGATGGAGACATGCTCCAGGCCATCCATCACCAGACGGTCATAAATCTCATCACAGAAGATGATCAGCTCATGCTCTCTGGCCACCTGGACAATCTGTTCCAGCACTTCCCTGGGATAGAGTGCCCCGGTCGGATTGTTCGGGTTGATCACAACAATCGCCTTGGTCTTATCCGTAATTTTTCTGCGGATATCATCCAGATCTGGATACCAGTCGGACTTCTCGTCACAGATATAATGAACCACATTTCCGCCGGACAGTGTGGCACTTGCAGTCCACAGAGAATAGTCCGGTGCCGGAATCAGGATCTCATCCCCGTCGTTCAACAGCGCCTGCATGGCAATGCTGATCAGTTCACTGACTCCGTTGCCGGTGTAGATATCCTCACATCCCACGTTGGGCAGATTCTTCTTTTTGCAGTAGGACAGAATCGCCTCTCTCGCCTCAGACAATCCCTTTGAATCCGAATATCCCTGAGAGGATTGAATTCTGTCCACCATCTCATCCAGAACCGCTTTGGGCGCTGAAAATCCAAAAGGATAGGGATTTCCGATATTCAGCTTCAAAACCTTTTCTCCCTGTGCCTCCATGGCGGCCGCCTGCGCCACCACCGGCCCCCGGATGTCATATGATACGTGATCCAATTTTGAAGATTTCTCAAAGGTTCTCATCTAATTCGCTCCTCTCATTCGTTTGTCTTTCTATTCTTGATAAATAATATAAATATCAGACCGCTGACTGCCATCAGTACCGGATAAAAGCAGTACGGAATGATGGCGTAAGGAGTCAGCTGCGTCAGACTTGCCGCTGATAATAACTGAGCGCCGTACGGAATCAGGCCCTGACCCACCGAAGTAAACATATCCAGCAGGGAGGCTGACCGCTTGGGGCTGATCTCAAACTCGTCACTGATTTCCTTGGCGATCGGACCCGCCATGACAATGGCCACCGTGTTGTTGGCCGTACACATATCCACCAGAAGGGCCAGGATGGCGATTCCCAGCTCTCCGCCCTTCTTTCCCTTGATCCGGCTGCGGATCACATTCAGAATGAACTGAATGCCGCCCATCTCCTTGACCAGAGACACAATACAGGCAACCACCATGGAAATCACCGTGATATCATACATTCCCATGATTCCTCCGGTTCCATCCGCTCCCTGAGCGACAACCACGAAGATGTCTCCCGGCGCGATACTGCCCGTGGCGACTCCCACCGCCAGGGAGAGAATAATTCCCGCAAGCAGCACCAGAAAAACATTAAAGCCGATCAGGGCGCCGATCAGGACCACCAGGTAAGGCAGAACTCTCCAGAGGTTGTAGTGCAGATCCTCCCCCAGATCAAAACTTCCATGTCTGGTCAATACCAGGAAAAGAATGATGGTGATGATCGCTGCCGGGAGAACAATGATAAAATTCTCCTTAAACTTATCCTTCATCTCACAGCCCTGGGTCTTCACCGCGGCGATCGTGGTATCCGAGATCATGGAGAGATTGTCTCCGAACATGGCTCCGCACACCACCGCGCCGATACAGATAGGCATTCCAAATCCCGTCTTCTCGCTGATTCCCACGGCGATGGGCGCCAGGGCCGCAATGGTTCCCATGGAGGTACCCATGGACACGGAGATGAAACACCCGATCACAAACAGGCCGGCCACTGCCACCGAGGAAGGCAGAACAGAAAGCCCCAGGTTCACGGTGCTCTCCACGCCTCCTGCTGCGGTAACCGCCCCGGAAAACCCTCCTGCCGCCAGGAAAATCAGACACATGGTGATGATGTTGTCATCTCCCACTCCCTGTGCCACAATGTGAATCTTCTCATTGAAGTCGTGCTCCTTGTCCTGAATAAACGCCACAAACAATGCAATCAAAAAGCCGACGATCGCCGGCATGCTGTAAAAGTCTCCGCTGACAAAACCTGCTCCAAGAAAAATCACCAGAAATACCACAATGGGTAAAAGGGCAATTCCCCTTGCCTTTGTTTTCTTTTCCATATTTTCTTCTTTCCCCTCTCTACTCCTGTTTTCCCTCCAGAAGTTTGCTCAATTCCTTCATGAATGTATTGACATCCTTGAATTCACGGTAGACAGACGCAAAACGCACATAGGCCACCTCGTCCAGATTTTTCAATTCTTCCATGACAATCTCACCGATCTTGCTGCTGGAAATCTCTCTGTCCTCCGTATTGAAAATCTTCGCCTCAATGGCATCGATGGTGGAATTGATTCTCTCCACCGGAACCGGGCGCTTGTAACAGGCTCTCAGAATCCCTGCCTCAATCTTTCCCCGGTCATACTGCTCCCGATTCTGATCCTTCTTGATCACAATCAGGGGAATGGTCTCCACCTTCTCGTAAGTGGTAAACCGCCTTCCGCAGGCATCGCACATTCTTCTTCTGCGGATAGAATTGTTCTCCTCCACCGGCCGGGAGTCCACCACCCGCGTATTATCCTGATTACAATATGGACATCTCATGTCGTTCTCTCCCCATCAGAATCATTTTCTGCTTCCTGTAAGTATACTGAAAATTCCACAGCACGTCAAGAAAAAACGCATAAACACGAACTTCCTTCCATATCCTGATAAAAAAGGAGTTCTGTCTATGCGTCTGTTTGAACTTCGTCAAAAAGAGATCATCAATATCTGCACCTGCAAAAGCCTGGGCTGCCCGGTGGATCTGGATTTCGACCCCAGGGGCGGCCGGATTCTGGCTATGATCGTCCCCGGACCGGCCAGACTCTGCGGCCTCTTCGGCAGAGACAGTGAGTATATCATTCCCTGGGACTGCATCCGGCAGATTGGGGAGGATATCATTCTAGTGGAAATCAACGAAGACCGCTGCATCTGCAAAGATCTCTGACCGGAAATCTCCTCCCCTGTCTGCTTTTTATTTTTTCTCGATAATCAGGCCATCCCGGTACGCCTTCAAAAGCTGTTTCAACTCCTGAATTCTCTCTTTGAGTGCTTCCCCGTTGTCCGTGTCCCCCACAAGCTGCCTGCGCTGTGTCCTGCGCACCGCCACCTGGCGGGAGACAATGTCATTCTCATCCCGCACAGCAGCCTCGGCGGACTGGAAAGGCTCATGAGCCGACAGCAGCAGTCCGTAAGAATTGTAAATCAACGTATAACCGGCAATTCCTGTCACTTTCTGATAAGCTCTTGAGAATCCGCCGTCAATCAAAAGCACCTTGCCGCCGCATTTTACCGGACTCTCCCCATCCTGCTGGTGAACCGGGACATGTCCGTTGACAATGTGGGATCTCTCCCCGTTCAGCCCGAATTCTGCCAGAATCTGGTTCACAACCTTCTCATCCTCCAGATAACGGTAATAAGGATTTTTCTTCTCCACATGAGTCTGCTTGTCTTCAATAAAATACCGCTCAAAGGTCGTCATCCGGTCTTTGCCAAACAGCGGGGAATTGGGGCCGGTCCAGATAAACCAGCAGATATCCTTGCCGTGTTCTCTCTCCACCGGATCGATGGCGAAGAACGCCTTTCTCACATACATTTCCAGAGCCTCATACAAGGCCTTACCTTTATAAAGCCTGCCGAAGACATTCACTTCCCGGAAGCTTCCGTCCTCATTGAGAGGGATACATCCGTGGTACAGCAGATTTCCATTGTAGACCTTGTACAGATTTCCCTTGCTCAGGAGAAGTTTCATATGTCTTTGAAGCTTTTCACAGTTCAGAAAAGCAGACTGAAGGCGATCCATCACATCCGCCTCCTCCGCAGTGAGCTTGTAAGGATCTTTGGGATCAATCGTCGGGAAATAAGTGTCTTTCAGCGGATACTCTTTTCCATAGATTGTGATTGTCCCCTTCTCATAGTCAATCCGGTGAAGCAGTCTGCGGTCATCCATGCGAAAATCCGGATATTTCTCAATCAGCTGCCCCTCCAGCTTGAACTGAATCACCGAGATAGCCTTGTGCATCTTCATATCCAAGGCCGCATCCAGCTCCTGGGTGGTCTTATCTCCCTTCAGCTTGAAGCACTCGCAGGGATCGTCCCGGTACGCACTCATGGCAAAACGTCCCAGAGGGAACATATTGATTCCGTAACCATCCTCCAGAATGTCCAAATTGCCATAACGCACACTGATCCGGACAATGGTGGCGATGCAGGCCTTCTGCCCAGCAGCCGCTCCCATCCATACCATATCATGGTTTCCCCACTGGATATCCAAAGAGTGGTACTCACACAGACGGTCCATGATAAAATGGGGTCCCGGCCCTCTGTCATAAATGTCCCCCAGAATGTGCAGATGATCCACCACCAGACGCTGAATCAGTTCTGCCAGAGCAATGATGAAGTTCTCTGCTCTCCCGATGTCGATGATCGTGTCCACGATGGCGTTGTAGTAGGCTTCCTTGTCCAGCACCTCTGATTTCTCCGTGATCAGTTCCTCAATCACATAGGCGTAATCCTTGGGCAGTGCCTTTCGCACCTTGGAGCGGGTGTATTTGGAGCCTGTGATCTTACATACCTCAATCAGACGGTAGAGGGTGATTTTATACCAGTTCTCCATATCCTCCTCCGTCTTTTTGACCAGCTCCATCTTCTCCCTGGGATAGTAAATCAGCGTGGCCAAAGAGCGCTTGTCCGCTGTGCTCAGCGTATGTCCGAAGACGTCATCAATCTTCTTTCGCACCGCACCGGAGCCATTGCGCAGCACATGGGAGAACGCCTCATATTCCCCGTGGATATCCGTCAGGAAATGTTCCGTTCCCTTGGGAAGATTCACGATGGACTGTAGGTTGATAATCTCCGTGGCCGCCGCACCGATGGTGGGATACAGCTCCGCCAGACACTTCAGGTAGCGCAGTTCTTCTTTTCTCATACCTTCTCCTCCTAATGATACATTTAGATAAAATCCATCAAAGACATCTGATTGGAATTCGGGATGTCTCCGAACAGATGCATATCATCCATCAGATCAATCACCGTCTTGCTGACTTTGGTCCGCATCCGGAAATCATCCTTGGATAAAAAGGTACCTTCCTTGGCCGCCGAAACCACTGCGTCTGCAGCCTTATCCCCCAAACCTTCGATGGCATCCAGGGAAGGCATCAGTTTTCCATTGACAATCTGGAATCTGTGCGCATCTGCCTGATAGAGATCCAGCGGCTCAAACTCGAAACCTCTGGCGTACATCTCCTGCACAATCTTCATATCTTTGATCATATCCTGTTCTTTCTTTGTGGCAGCATCTCCTTTTTTACGAATCTCTTCCATGTGATATTCCAGCTTCTCCCTGCCCATGCACATCATCTCATAGGAAAAACTGGTGGCACGGATACTGAAAAAAGCAGCGTAATAAGCCAGCGGATAGAAAATCTTATACCAGGCAATCCGGTAGGCCATCATCACGTAGGCCGCCGCATGAGCCTTGGGGAACATATAGGAAATCTGTTTGCAGGACCAGATATACCAGTCCGGCACATTGTTCTCCTTCATGATTTCCTCCCACTCCGGTTTCAGCCCTTTTCCCTTACGCACGCTCTCCATAATGGTAAACGCCTGGCTGCTCTCCACTCCCTGATTGATCAGATAACCCATGATATCATCACGGGTACAGATCGCCGTGGAGATGGTCGCCTTGCCCTGGCGGATCAGCTCCTGGGCATTTCCCAGCCACACATTGGTTCCATGGGAAAGGCCGGAGATACGCACCAGGTCAGAAAAACAGCTTGGCTTTGTATCCTGCAGCATGCCGATGACGAAATCTGTTCCGAACTCCGGAATGCCCAGACATCCCAGAGGACATCCCCCAATGTCCTTGGGCTCAATCCCCAGAGCCTTCGTGCTGGAAAACAGGGACATCACCTCCGGATTGTCCAGAGGAACATCCTTTGCGTTGGTCCCCGTCAGATCCTCCAGCATACGGATCATGGTGGGATCATCGTGTCCGAGAATATCCAGCTTCAGCAGGTTTCCGTCGATGGAGTGATAGTCAAAATGTGTGGTGATAATATCTGAGTTCACGTCGTTGGCCGGATGCTGCACCGGCGTGAATTTCTCAATCTCCTCCCCATGGGGAAGGACAATGATTCCTCCCGGGTGCTGTCCTGTGGTCCGCCGGATTCCGGTACAGCCCTTCACCAGGCGGTTGATCTCGCAGTAACGCTTCGGCTGCCCGTGCTCCTCAAAATAGTTCTTCACATAGCCGAAGGCCGTCTTCTCCGCCAGGGTACCGATGGTTCCCGCCTTGAAGGTATGCCCCTCCCCGAAGATTACCTCCGTGTACTTGTGGGCAGTGGCCTGATACTCTCCGGAGAAATTCAAGTCAATATCCGGCTCTTTGTCTCCCTTAAAGCCCAGGAACGTCTCGAAGGGGATGTCAAACCCATTTTTGTTCATCTTCGTGCCGCACTTTGGGCAGACTTTATCCGGCATGTCACAGCCGACTTTTCCCACATATTTTTTCACGTCCTCCGAGTCGAAATCACTGTATTTACAGTTGGGACATACATAGTGGGGCGGCAGAGGATTCACCTCTGTGATTCCCGCCATGGTGGCAGCCAGGGAAGAACCGACAGACCCTCTGGAGCCCACCAGATATCCATCCTCATTGGACTTCCACACCAGTTTCTGGGCGATGATATACATCACCGCGTAACCGTTGGAGATAATGGAATGAAGCTCTTTTTTCAGCCGTTCCTCCACAATCGGCGGAAGCGGATCCCCATATATTTCATGGGCTTTATTATAACAGATATTTCTCAGATCCTGGTCCGAATTCTCTATGACAGGAGGACATTTGTCCGGGTGGATAGGCGATACTTTGTCACACATATCCGCAATTTTCAGCGTGTTGGTGATCACCACCTCCTCCGCCTTCTCACTCCCCAAATAGGAGAATTCTTCCAGCATTTCCTCCGTAGTCCGCAGATAGAGCGGCGCCTGGTCATCTGCGTCGGAGAATCCTTTTCCACTCATGATGATTCTCCGGTAAATCTCATCCTGAGGGTCCATGAAATGAACATCACAGGTGGCCACCACCGGCTTTTGAAACTGTTCTCCCAGCTTCACAATCCTGCGGTTCATCTCCTTCAAATCCTCCATGGAATGGATCTTGTCATTCTTCTCATCCGCGATCATAAATTTATTGTTTCCCAGGGGCTGAATCTCCAGATAATCGTAGAAATTCACAAGCCTTGCGATCTCCTGGGGAGAGGCATCCCGCAGAAGAGCCTGGTACAGCTCCCCTGCCTCGCAGGCACTCCCGATGATCAGCCCTTCCCGGTGTTCCAAAAAGACACTCTTGGGAACCCTGGGTCTTCGGTTGTAATACTTCAGATGGGACAGGGACACCAGCTTATACAGATTGATTCTCCCCGTCTCACTGGCCGCCAGAATAATGGCATGGTAGGTGGGAAGCTTCTTCACCGTATTCTCCGATACGGAGCCCTGGCTGTTCAGCTCATCCACGTTGAAGATGTCTCTCTCCTCAAGCATCTTCACAAATTTCACAAAGATTTCCGCCGTACACCCCGCATCGTCCACCGCCCGGTGATGATGCCCCAGCGGGATATTGAGCGCCTTCGCCACCGTGTCCAGCTTGAAACGGTTCAAAGCCGGCAGCAGAAAACGCGCCATCCCCACCGTGTCAATGTATGTGAAATCATGGGCGATTCCCAAACGGTCACAGTTCTCCTCGATGAAGCTCATATCAAAATCCGCGTTGTGAGCCACCATCACTGCTCCCTGGCAGAATTCCAGAAATTGGGGAAGAACCTCCTCGATCACGGGAGCGTCCATCACCATATTGTCATTGATGCTGGTCAGCTGTTCAATTCTAAATGGAATCGGTGTCCTGGGATTCACAAAGGTAGAAAAACGATCCACAATCTCACCGTCTGTCACCCGCACCGCGCCGATCTCAATGATCTGGCAGCTTGCCGGGGAAAATCCTGTCGTCTCCAGGTCGAACACCACAAAAGAGCCGTCCAGACTCTGTCCTTTTCCATTGACCACCATTCCCTTCAGATCGTCCACCAGATAGGCCTCCATTCCATAGAGCACTTTGAAATCCGCGTCCTTCGGGATATTCCAGGTCTCATGGAATGCCTCAGGGAAGGACTGGACCACCCCATGGTCCGTGATGGCAATCCCCTTATGTCCCCACTGATAGGCACGCTTCACCAGTTCCTTGGCATCCGTCACACCATCCATATCGCTCATCTTTGTGTGGCAGTGAAGCTCGATTCTCTTCACCGGACTGTTGTCCTGCCGTACCGTGGTGAAATCCGGAATCTTCTTGATTCCTGAGAGGGAAGCGATGGTCAGCTCCCGGTCGAACCGGTCAATGTTGGTGATTCCCTTCAACTTCAAAAAGGCACCCTTCTGGATGCTCTCCCGCATCTGGGGTACCTGTTCATTTTTCAGGAATAACTTCACGGTGATGCTGTCTGTGAAGTCGGTCACGGAGAAGATGAAAATCGTCTTCTCTCCACGGATCTCTCTCTCCTCCACTTCCATCACCTGTCCACGGATCACCACTTCGCCCATCTCACCGGTGATGGTCTCAAGAGGAATGGCCTCCTCGTCAAAGTCTCTTCCGTATACCAGATCCGCAGGTCTGTCCCGCCTGTGAGTCCGGGCGAAGTCGGATTCTTTGTCCTTTCGGCCTTTCTTTTCCTTCTCTTCTTTCTTCTCCGCCTCCTGCTCCTGGTTCTTCTGAACTTTGCGGACCATCTGGCTGATCTCCTGCTCAATCCGCAGCTTGGAATTCTTGCGGTATTTGCTCTCGCCCATCTTCACAAAGACCGGCTCCACCCGCAGATCCATGCCGCAGCGCTCACAGAAGACTTTCTCCAGATATTCCACAAGAATCTCTCCCTTCTCGTGGGAGATCAGAGAATCCGGGAGTGTCAGCACCATATCGTGGCTGTCCTTAAACTCTATTTTGGACTGCTGGAACAAATTGTACTCCAGCATATTATAATTCTTAAGCTCCAGCAGCATGCTGGAGTGATAGATATCCAGAAAATTTTCCGGCGTATACTGTTTTGACAGCTGAAACTTCTCTATCACTTTCACTGCAATGGGGATACCGGGAAAGCACTGGCGTAAAATCTCCTGTTCCAGCGCCAGAATATGCTTTTTGTGTATCCAGCGATCACTTCGGATGTATACCCGCAGGCAGGTCTTATCTGGATTGCAGGCCACTTTGGTGACATGGACCCGTTCCAGCAGTTCCCTCAACTCCTCCCCCACTTTCAGGTGCGGAAACACCTCAAAGAAATCTTTTTCCATTCTAAACTCTTACCTCCTATTGCTGCCAGTGCAGCAACTCTTCCCGCAGACAGTCCAGAAGTTCTGCCTCCGGAACTTTCTTCACAATCTCACCCTTCTTAATCAGAAGGCCGTTGCCAAGGCCGCCGGCGATTCCGATATCTGCCTCCTTCGCCTCCCCGGGACCGTTGACCACACACCCCATCACGGCCACTTTCAGGTCCAGAGGAATATCCTGCACCATATCCTCCACCTGATTGGCCAGACCGATGAGGTCGATCTGCGTTCTCCCGCAGGTTGGGCAGGAGACCACTTCAATCCCGCCCTTTCGAAGTCCCATAGTCTTCAGGATTCTCTTGGCAGCCTTCACTTCTTCCAGGGGAGCCCCGGTCAGCGATACCCGGATCGTGTCACCGATTCCCTGATACAGGATAATTCCCAGTCCCACCGCCGACTTGATGGTACCGGAATACAGCGTCCCCGCCTCTGTGATTCCCACGTGGAGCGGGTAATCCGTCTCCCTGGAAATCAGTTCATGGGCTCTGGCACACATGAGTACATCTGAGGATTTAATGCTGATCACCAACTGATCATATCCCAGATCCTCGATGATGTGCACCTTATCCAGGGCACTCTCCACCAGCCCTTCTGCGGTGACTCCCTGATACTTCTCCACCAGTTCCTTTTCCAGAGAACCGCTGTTGACTCCCACACGGATGGGAATCTTTCTCTCCTTCGCCACATCCACCACTGCCTTGATTCTATCCCGGCCTCCGATATTGCCCGGATTGATGCGGATTTTATCCGCCCCGTTTTCCATGGACGCGATGGCCAGGCGATAGTCGAAATGGATATCCGCCACAAGAGGGATGTGAATCTGTTTTTTGATCCTGGACAATGCCTTTGCCGCCTCCATGGTGGGTACCGCGCAGCGGATAATCTCACATCCCGCCTGCTCCAGTGACAGAATCTGCTCCACAGTAGCTTCCACATCTTCTGTCTTCGTATTTGTCATAGATTGGATCAACACCGGATTGCCTCCGCCGATCTTCCTGTCACCGATGGCAATCACCTTGGTATGGTCTCGATACATAACTCTTTCCTCTCCTTTTGCTCAGCGAATCTCCAGCAATTTCTGTTTCAGCTCATTTTCCATCTGCCTAAGTTCCACTTCTGCCTGCCGGCGCTTCTGGCGGCCGTCCTGCTGAATCTTCATCACCTCGTCCAGCGTCTGAATCAGAGAGGCGTTGGTGTTTTTCAAAGTCTCAATATCCACAATTCCCCTCTCCGCTTCCTGGGCTGTCTGGATCGTTGCCATCTTAAGCGTCTGGGCATTCTTCCGCAGCAGTTCATTGGTCATATCCGTCACTTCCCGCTGGGCCTTCGCCGCCTGGGTGGAATGGGCGATGCCAAGGGCCAGAACCATCTGGCTCTTCCACAGAGGAATGGTGTTGACAATGGTAGTCTGAATCTTTTCCACCATCTGCGTGTCATTATTCTGCACCAGGCGGATCTGAGGCGCCGTCTGAATGGAAATCATACGGGTCAGCTCCAGGTCATGGATCTTCTTCTCAAAACGATTGCACATACTGTCCAGATCCTGCGCCGCCTGGGCATCTTCCGGCAGTCCGGTGAGATTTGCCTTCTCCACCAGCTGTCTCAGCTGTCCGCTGCGTGTCTTCTCCAGCTTCTTCTTTCCCGCCAGAATGTACATAGACAATTCCTTAAAATAGGTCAGATTCTGGGCATACATTTTATCCAGCAGGGCAGAATCCTTCATCAGCCTCATCTGATGCTTTCTCAGAGCTTCCACGATGGCATCCACATTGGCCTCCGCCTTGCTGTATTTCAGTTTCATATTGTTGATCTTATTGCCCTGCTTCTTGAAAAAGCCAAACAGTCCCTTCTCTTCTTCCTCCGCATCGAAATTCTTCAGCTCGCTGACCACCCCTGTGATCAGATCGCCCACCTCTCCCAGATCCTGGGTTTTCACATTCTCCAAGGCTGCGTCTGAGAAGTCCGCCATCTTCTTCTGCGTTCCCGCCCCGTACTGAAGAATCTGGTTGGTGTTGGTCAGATCGATCTGCTCGGCAAAGGAATCCACCATCTGCCGCTCCTTCTCGGTGAGAATGCTCTCATCCATCGGCTGCTTTTCCTCTTCCGGCTTTGCAGGCGGCTTCTCCTGATTCAAAATACCCGGGTCCAGGGTCAGTGTGGGTGTGGTCTGGTCTGTATAATCAAAATCTCCCATCGTCTCTCATTCCCTTCTCTTTATTCCTTCTGGAAATCATCTTTTGTCAGTCCCTCCTGGGCCAGCACGGTCTTCAGGACGGAAATATCGCTGGAGATATCCCATGCTTCTTCCTGGAAGATGGAATCCAAAAGCTTTTCAAATGCAATGTTTAAAGTGTCTAATGTATCTTCAATCTCCTTTTTGGAGTTTAAAATATTCTCCCCCTGCACCGGCTGCACAATCAGATCTTCATAGGCGTCCAGAAGCTTCACCGTCACCGGCAGATAATAATCCATCAGCTTATCCAGATCCGGAATCACCTCCGGGTGTTCCTTCGCCCTCTGGAAAATCTTCTGCACCACCATCTCCATGTGGGAGATCTTCTGAGAAATCAGCTCGCCCGGAATGGCATCGTTGCTCTTTCGAATCTCTTCCAGATAATGATTGCCCCGATCCAGAACCTCCTGCACATCCTTATCCGAACTGGTCATGGAGGCTCTCTGTTCCTCCTGGGCTCTTAACATTTCCTCCCTTTGCTTTTGCAGTCTCAAATACTCCTTATAAGTCTGATTGCTGGTAATCAGAGTCGTCTCACTGTCATCCACATGTCCCTGGCGGAACCATCCCTTGGAAATCATCCAGTAGAGTTCCTTGCGGATCTCTTTCTCCGTCTTCCCCACATACCTGGCAAGCTCATCAATCTCACAGTAAGTTCTCCCTTTCAGACGGATACAAAACCATTTGAAATGACTTACCAGCCGGTTCATGCGCAGCCCGCGGCTCAGGAGAAAGCCGCCCGCTCCCCCGAAGACCAGGAGAAAAACCACCAGCATCGTCAGCTCTGCCGCCGAAGAAGTTCCACCTATCAGAAGGGTCAGAAGCCCAATCGCCGTCAGAAGTCCCGTTCCCAGAAGTCCAATTCCCGCACAAATCTCAATAATCCCCTGTGCTCTGGGGCCGCCCGTCCGGGAATAGAGCAGTCTCTCCTGTTTTACCTGAGCAGGCGGTCTTTGCGCAGTCTGCTCCCTGTACACCTGTCTGGACTCCCTGTAAGACCGGGGACGGCGCACAGGAGGAGGACCTCCCGGCATTCCATCCCAGTCCTGTCCCAGAACATTTCGAAGCACCTCTGTGCCATCCCGCACCGCCCGGTTCAGCGTCTGGGTGATGTTTTCGTTAAGCTGCCGGAAATCCCTGGAATTCACCGCATCCTGAACGATCTTCTGTACTTTGTCACCGAGATCGTACCAATCCTGATTTCTCATATAATGCCTCCATTTTTTTACGTAGATACCTGGAATCATTATAACGGAATCCCATAAAAAAAGCAATGCGCAGGGCCCTCCCCGCGCATCGCTTTTGAATTTATTTCACCCTCTCATACCGCACAAACTGATACTCCAGATCGAAGTAAGTCTGTTCCTCACTGGAAGCCGCCACTCTCCACTGAGGCATCTCATCCAGATTGGGAAAATGGGTATCCGCCTCATAGGCATAATCAATCTTTGTCACATGAGCCACATCGCAATAAGGAAGCAGCTGCTCATAGACACTGGCTCCCCCGATCACATAGACATTCTCAGAGGGATACTTCTTCAGTTCCTCAAGCAATTCCTTCTCACTGTGAACGATGACCGCGTCTTTTGCCTGATAATTTTCATTTCTTGTGAGAACAATATTCGTTCTCTTCTTCAGCGGCAGTCCGTTGGGAAAGCTCTCCAGCGTCTTTCTTCCCATGACCACCACATTTCCCGTCGTCGTCTCCCGGAAATATTTCATATCCGCAGGGATACTCACCAGCAGTTTGTTATCCTTGCCGATCCCCCAGTTCTGGTCCACAGCCACAATGATATTCATTCTTCTCTCTCCTTCTTTTCTCAGATTGCAATGGGAATATTCTTCACCTGCGGCCCTGCCTGGTAATTCTCCACAACCAGATCATCCACCGTAAAGGCATAAAAATCCTTCACCTCCGGGTTCAGATAGACCGTGGGCGCAGGATACGTCGGTCTTTGAATCAATTCCTCAATCACCGGCACATGGCGGTCATAGATGTGACAGTCCGCAATCACATGCACCAGTTCTCCCACCTGCATATCACAGGCCTGGGCGAACATGTGGACTAACAGGGCATACTGGCACACATTCCAGTTATTCGCCGCCAGAATATCCTGGGAACGCTGATTCAAAATGGCATTCAACGTCAGCTTTTCGCTCCCCGGCTCCTGCGTCACATTAAAGGTCATGGAATAAGCACAGGGATACAGATGCATTTCATGCAGATCCTGATGCACATAGATATTAGTCATGATTCTGCGGCTGAACGGATTGTTCTTCAAATCATAAAGAACCCGGTCTACCTGATCCATCATCCCTTCCTTATATTCATGCTTCACACTCATCTGATAGCCATAGGCCTTTCCGATGGAACCGCTCTCATCCGCCCAACTGTCCCAGATGTGGCTGTGCAGGTCGTGGATATTGTTGGATTTCTTCTGCCAGATCCACAGGATCTCATCAAAAGCACTCTTGAGCGCTGTCTTGCGCAGGGTGAGCGCCGGGAACTCCTTTCTGAGATCGTAACGGTTCACAACCCCGAATTTTTTAATGGTGTATGCCGGCGTCCCGTCCTCCCAGACAGGACGTACCTTCTCTCCCTTTGTGTCAGTACCGTTCTCGAGGACATCTTTGCACATGGAAATAAATATATGGTCTGCCAGGCTCATAGCTCTCTCCTTTCTCTCTGAAAAAAATTCCCGCTGCGGGAATTTTGTCTTCATCACAATATAACTAGTATAACTTAAGAAACCCAAGCCGACAAGGAGAAACTGAAAAAAGCACCGGCATCCATTCCAGGTTGGACATCCTGGCCATTTCATGTTATGATAGGGCTCATGAAATACATCTATATGATTTTAAAACCTTTTTCTTTTCTGCCCGCTCTCACCATTATGTATCTGATTTTTTCATTTTCAAGCCAGACCGGGGAGGTGTCCGGCGATCTGAGTTACCGCGTCAGCTACAAAGTGGTGGAAGTCGCAGAGATGGTGGACCAGGTGGTGGATCTGGGAATTGAACCTGGCAACACCGACTATTACGCGGAAAAAATAAATTACTACGTGCGCAAAGCTGCCCACATGACTGAATATTTCTGTCTGGCTGTGGCTGTGGCGTTTCCCTTCTACGTCTACGGACTTCGGGGCTTTCCCCTGCTTCTTCTGGCAGGCGCGATCTGTGTAGGCTTCGCCGGACTGGACGAATATCATCAGTCTTTCGTGGAAGGAAGAGGACCCTCCCTGCGGGATGTGGGCATTGACAGCATCGGCATCTTCTTCGGCATCATGGTTGTCCGTCTTTTTTGCTGGACTACTTTGCAGATGCTTCCGAAGCCTAAGAAAAAGAGAAGAACACGTCAGCGCAGATGACGCCAGGTCCATCTGCCTGCCCCGGCGCAGAGCAGGGACAGCAGGACAAACAGGGTATTCTGTGCGAATTTCCAAAGCCGTTCCATTTCCCAGAACGGCTTTTCTGTCTGTAAAAACCAGTAAAAATTTTCTTTCTGTTCTCTTATGAGATCTCCCCAGTAGGAAAAGTCCGACCAGCTGGAAGGAATCCAGGAAGTCCCCGGCTTCAGACTCCACAGCAGCACCCCGGCTCCGGCCAGACACACCGCTGCAAAGATCCCTTTCTTCCAGCCTTTTTTCACCGGCCACCCTCTCTTTTCCAGCCAGCTGCCTCCGGCCCATGCCATCCAGAACCAGTAGAGACATCCTGCCGCCAGCAGGATTCCTTTGTCAAAGCCAATCAGAAAATCTCCGCTCACAATCTCTCCCTGATATCCATAGCGTATAAGAAATTCTTCCGCCGCCTTTCTGGCATCTGCAAAGTCTGCTTTTTTCAGGTTCACCCAATTCATCTGCATTTCTTTCCCGGCGGAAAATAAGGCCTCCCGTCCTCTGGTTCGCAATACCTGGCGGATCGTATATTCCTTCTCCCCCAGTTGAACCTTCAGGCCTACTGCCTGAGTGGTCCCGAACAGCTCCCGGGCAGTCTGCTCATCCAGCACACAGCCAAAGGTATCCTCCACAGACAGGGTGTGGATGCGGCTGTCATAGAGATTCCCGTCCCCATACACGCCCACGCAGAAAGTGCGGACCGTCCTGCCCAGGGAGGGACTGGTGAGCTGCTGCCATCCCAGGCTCCCCCAGAAAAGACAGTTTTCCGGATTTTCCAGGGTCTTCTCCTTCTCCATCACCTGCTGCGCCTGGACGGCATCCGGGAACTGGCCGGCCAGCTGCACACTCACCAGCCCTTCATTGTTTTCCAGCGCTTTTCTCCCCTGCCAGGCCAGAAGAAAAAAGAGAAACGCCAGTCCAAAGAACCCTATCTGAATTCCCCGCCTCATGACTTCGCCAGCCGCACACGGCTGCCTCCCTGTATGGCCTTGTCTGTACTCACCACAATCTTCTGCTCATTGGTCAGAGTTCCGCTTTTTAAGGCAACTGTGGTCTCATTTTTCTCCTCCACTTCCACAGGAACCTGCCGTACCGTCTGAACATTCCCCAGAACCGAATCCTCCTCTTCCACCACGTAGACAAAGTAGTCGGAATCATTTTCATAGAGCGCCGTAAGAGGAAGACAGCAGTCATACACCTGAGACTCCTTTGTGATCTGAAAATCCAAAGACTCACCAATCTCCACCTGAGAAGAAGGCACGGAGATCACCACACTCAATCCTCCCTCTTTTTGATGATTCACACTTTTTACCGTTCCTTTTTCTTTTAATTTCTTCCCCTCCTGGTCTGTGAGCTCCACCTCGGCCCCCGCCTGGGCGTACTCTTCCTGACTGGCATCGATGGATGCTGTCAACTGATAATTTTCACTCTCCTGCCCGATGAGCAGTAGCGCTTCTTCTGTGGTCTGACCTCCCACAGACACATTGATCTTGCTCACTGTGCCGGAGCTGGGGGCAAGCACCTTTCCCTCCTGGTTCACAAGAGCATCCACCTCATCCAGATCCGCCTGTTTTTGTCGGATAATCACTTCCTGAATCTGGGCTGAACTGTCAGTCTGCGCCGGCAAGGAAGCCGCCTCCACCGCCTGACGGGCAGCCAGAACACTCTGCTCCCGGTTCGCCACCGCAGTCTCCAGCGCTTTCTCCTTCTCCCGGACCTGTTCTGCCAGACTCTGTTCATCCTGGCCGGCCCCTTCCTCGGCAGAAAGTCCATCCGCGCTGGCGTCATAGAATTCATTCAATTCTTCCTGGGCCAGATCCAGATCTTCCTGGGCCTGGGCCACCTCCAAATCCGCCAAAGCCACTGCCTGGTCATAGCTTTCCTGGGCATGGGCCAGATCCGAATCCTGCTTTTCCTGGGCCAGCTGATTCTGCTGTCTGGCATCCTCCTGGGTCAGGCGTGCCTGCTCCATCTCAGCTTCTATGGATGCTCTCGTTTTCTTCAGAGTCTTCATATCCACCTGAAACAGCAGATCCCCCGCTTCCACCTGGTCCCCTTCCTGGACGTTTATGGAAGTAATCTTCATCTGCGCCACGGTGAAAACTGCCTGCTGCTTTGTGCTCTCCACGTTTCCTGTTCCGCTGATACTGTGGTCAATGACCATTTTCTTTATGGGTGATGTCGTCACCTGTGCCACCCGGAAGGAATCCACACTTCTGGAAAATACCGTCAGAAGACACATGACCAGAAAAAAGATTCCCAGGGCCTGCAATGCTTTCTTTCGATTCATATCCTACTCCTTTGAGGCTGTGGCCACAATTCCCTGCTCCAGATACTCCTGGCCTGCCAGGAAAATACACACAGCCGGTATCAGTACCACCACCGATGTGGCAAAAGCCAGACCTGCCCGGTCCATCCCGATATTCGGAAGGAACAAAGACAGAGGCCACAGTGCTTTTGTCTTCAGAAATGCCATAGGCTGCTCAATCAGGTTCCAATATTCCAGAAAATCCAGAACCAGCGCCGAGAGAATCCCCGGAGAACCCAGGGGAATCCCGATTTTCAGAAAAATCTGAAACTCCCCTGCCCCGTCCAGTCTGGCCGCTTCCAGAAGGCTGTCCGGCACTCCACAGAAGAACCGGTACATGATAAACACCGGAAATGTGGAGAATACTGCCGGGAGAACAATGCCCGCCTGGCTGTCCAGAAGGGAAAGCCAGTCCAAAACCAGATAATCCGACAACATCAAGACCTGGAAGGGCATCATCATCAGAACCAGATACAGAGTGAACAGCACCTTTCTTCCCGGAAAATGAAATTTTGCCATTCCCCAGGCCGCCGGCACCGCCACCAGAAGCTGGCCGGCCAGAATCTCTCCCGTCATTTTCACTGAATTCCAGAACATCTCATAGAACTCTGGCGAATCAAAGAGCAGTTTCACATAGGATTTCAAGGTGGGATACAGGGGAAATAGTTTCCATTCCATATACCCGGGTGTCTCCTGCAAAACCGGCGCCAGCATTTCCTGAAGTTCCACATCTCCTGTCAGTGACCCCGTCACCAGAAACAGCACCGGGGATAACATCCAGGCAGCCAGAATCCCCAAAAACAAAATCCGGATCTTCTTCATTTTCTCACTCCTTTACATCCCAGGCTTTTTCCAGACAGAATACCAGAAGAAAGATCACCGCACCGGTGACCACGGCGCCAGCCGCCATCTTGTCAAAGGACAGGTCCCGGTACCAGTTATTAAACAGATGCTGCAGAAGGTACATACTCTCATGGGGATAATCTCCCGCCACCAGGTAGGCCTCCCGGAACACCTTGAACGAATTCAACAGAGACAGAACCGTGACTGTAAACGCACAAGGCAGAAGGTTTGGAAGAGTAATCCAGACAAAACACTGCCAGGAATCTGCCCCGTCCACCTTCGCCGCCTCATAGAGACTGTAGGGGATTCCGGACAAGCCGGCCAGCCATAAGATCACGTCATAGCCAAGATTCCGCCAGAGATAACTGAACACCAGAACACCAAAAGCGGCAGAGGAATTCATCCAGTCCACTCCCGTAAGATGCATCCCTGTCAAAATGCGGTTGAAAAGCCCCTGCGAGTGGAACAGCAGCCGCCACAGCAGCACCACTGAGGCCACCGGTATGGCCATGGGAATCAGAAATGTACTTTTCAACGCCTGCCGGTGCCGGATTTTTCCGGACAGAAGCAATGCCGCCGCCAGGGACAGAACCAAAAGCAGCGGAATACAGACTCCCACAAAACGCAGGGTATTCCAGGCTGCCAGCTGAAACGCCGTGTTCTCAAACACATCCAGATAATTACGGATTCCCACAAATTTCCCGGTCACTGCCTCCCCGAAGGAACGCCTGATCACATCCAAAAAGGGCAGGAACACAAACAGGCTCACTCCCGCCAGGCTGGGAGCCAGAAACAGAAGTCCTTTTAACTGAGACTTGCCAAATTTCTTCATATGTTTATCCTTTCTGAAAAGCTCTTTTCAGAATGAAATTATCACGGCAGTCTCTAAACTCTCTCTAAAGGAAATTTTCCGCATAAAAAAAGGACCGCACACCGGTCCTTTCACTGTTCTTCCTGAAAAATCTTCTTTCCCATATCATAATAGGTGAATTCTCCCTGAACCAGGAGCTTTCCCTCATCGTTACGGATCTGTACCTGGAAGACACTGATCCGTTTCCCATGTTTGATCACTCTCGCCTCTCCAGTCAGTTCTTTTACCTGAAGAGCCGGAGCCAGATAATTGATACTGGCGTTCACTGTGGTGGAATAATCTCCGTACGAGGAAGCTGCCGCGCCGGCCACCGAATCCGCAATACTGAACAGACAGCCCCCGTGGACGGATCCAAGAAAATTGGTGTGATCTTTCTCCACCGCCAGTTTCACCTTCGCGTAACCTTCCCGAATCTCCACCGTCTGAATCCCCAGCTTGCGGGTGAAATGATTCCCTTCATCCCGAAACTGAATCAATTTTTCATAATCCATATCTTGTCACTCCTCTCCTTCTTTGTTCACCTGATCTTCAAGCGGCAGGTACAATAACAACGCAAAAACACCTCCGGAAGTCTGAATCTGGATTCCGCCGCCGTGACGGCGGACAATCTCCTGCATACTCAAAATTCCAAATCCATGCCGGCTCCTGTCCTGTTTCTCCGTGAGAAAGCGTCCTCCTTCCTGCCTTGGAACCTCCCGTATGGGATTACTCACCTTCAGCACAAACAATCCCTTTCTCATGTGCGTCTCCAGAGAAATCTTACGTTCTTCCGCTGCCAGCCTGTCACAGGCTTCCATCGCATTGTCCAGAGCATTTCCAAAGAGAGCACAGATATCTGCTTTCTCAAAAGGCAATTCCGCGGGAATATCCACCGTCGGGCAAAACCGGATTTTCTTCTGTTCCATCAAAGACTGTTTCACACTGAGGACCGCATTCACCACCGGCTCCCCGCAGTATTTCCGGGGACCGGTCAGAGCCGCACTCTCCAGAAGGCTCTGGATATAAGTCTGTTTTTCTTCTTCCGGAAGAACTGCCAGCGCCTGCAGATGATTCGCCATATCATGCTTCAGCCGTCTCACCTCGAAATTCTGCTGTTCCAAAGACTCATAATACTGCTGGTTGATCTGGTCCAGCATCCTCTCCTGCTCCATCTTCTGCTGCCGGATCAGCACCGTGACCGCCCAGAGCAGGCCCACCAAAGACAGACCGGATAAAATCATCAGAATCAACGCCTGAAGATTTTCCATGAAATCCATCCGATAACTCTGGCGGTTCAAAAGGGCCACAGTGATCACCACGCCAATCGGCGTGCACGTCAAAAGGAGCATAAGCCTCCACAAAGCCGGGCTTAACTCATATTCTCTGGTCATGCGCAGCCTCTTGGTCGCCAGGTAAAAAATCACAGCAAACAAAATCCGAAGCATCGCTGTACAATACCGGTCTAATTGAAAAAAATTGTCAATCACCGCGTTGAAGGCAAACACCCCGCTCATAATCATCAGGCCGATGGTCACCTTCTTCAGAAAGCTTCCCCGGCAGGCACACAAAAGGCAGAGCAAGAAGCACAGAAACGTGGGAATCAGATTGATCCAGTCTCGAAAAAAGATCACCATATTGATCTGCACCGCACAGCCCAAAAGCAGAATTCCCTGATTCCACCATCCCTTTTTGCATTCCAGAAGATTTTTCACTGCCAGCTCCAAAGCCACACCGGAGACCGCCAAGAAAAAACACCCGAAAAAGACCTTCCACATTCCAATTCTTCCTCCACCTGTAGACTGCCTCCAGTATAACACACTCCGGATAAATCGCAAAGAAGTGAGTCCCCATTTCACGAATGAGGACTCACTTTCTGACACACATTATCGATTTTTTCCGTTCTATATAAGACCTTCTGCTTCCAGGAAGTCAACGGCAACATCTTTGGGAGTTCTTCCCTCCACATCCACCTGGTAGTTCATCTCCATCATCTCGTCGGTGCTGATGGCACCTTCCAGCTTCGCGAAGACTTCTTCCAGTTCCGGATATTTCTCAAAAGTCTCATTTCTTGTGACTGCCACAGCCTGATAAGGCGGGAAGAATCCGATATCATCTTCCAGTTTCACCAAATCCATGCTCAGCAGCAGGGCGTCTGTCTCAAAAGCATCGATCACATCGATTTTTCCGGAGGTCAGCGCCTGATAGCGGATATTTCCCTCTAATCCCTCCACAGACTTGAAGGAGACATCAAAATCCTTCTCCAGCTTCGGGAGCAGGTCCTCTCTCTGGGTAAACGCAGTGGTACATCCCAGTCGGAGAGAGGAAGCATTGGCGATCAACTGAGACAAGGTTGTCAGATTATACTCCTGGGCCGTCTCCTTGGTCACCGCAAACACATAGGTGTTGCTGAATCCCAGGGACTTCGAAACCTCCATCTGATATTGTTCCTGCATTCCCTCCTTGACACTTTGATAGACTTCCTCCGGATCCGTGGAGAGGCTTTCCTTCAACACATTGGCGCTGAGGACACCGGTGTAATCCGTGAAGGTGTCCAGCTCACCGCTCTCCATGGCAGACATGGTGATCATGGTGCCATTCAGGTTGAACTTCTCTTCCACTTCAAGGTCCGTCTGTCCCTGAATCAACTGGCTGTAAATATTTCCCAGGATCAAAGCCTCCGTGAAATTCTCACTTCCCACGACCACTTTGTCCCTGGTGTTCTCAATCATCGATGCCACCGAGGAGACACAGGGCAGCACCAGAACAATCACAAGACAGACCATCGCAACCACTGTTCTTCGGTTTCTCTCTTTTCTGGGACGGTTAATCACCTTGTCCGCTGATTTCAAGCCTTCCGGTGTCAGCCCCTGTTCTACTTTACCGAGGATAAAATCCACAACCAGAGCCAGAAGACAGGCCGGGATTGCTCCCAGCAGCACCAGATCCGCATCGTTGGCATTCAGTCCCAGATTGATGAACCAGCCCAGGCCGCCTGCGCCCGCGAAAGCGGCAATGGTCACGGTTCCCACGGCGGTGACCGCCGAAATCCGCACACCTGCCATGATATACGGCATGGCGATAGGAATCTGAATTTTATACAGAGTCTTAAACTTGGACAGCCCGATACTGCTGGCCGACTCCAAAATCATGGGATCAATTCCAGTGATTCCAATATAAGTGTTCTTGATAATCGGAAGCAGGGCATAGATAATCACCATGATAATCGCCGGTTTCTGTCCGATTCCGACAATGGGAACCAGAAAGGCCAGAAGCCCGATACTTGGGATGGACTGCATGATATTCGCGATCCCGATTACGATCGAGGAGGCTTTCTGATTCTTGGTCACCGCAATTCCCAGGGGGACACCGATCAAAATGGAGATCAGCACGGCGGCCGAGGTCATCTGCATATGTTCCATGAACAGTCCCAGAAGTTCTCCTTTTCTCTGCATAAATACTTCTAAAAATCCATTCATTCCACCGCCTCCTCACTGGTTCTGTAACGTCTGCTCAAGGTGGCAAGCAGAATACTCTTCGACAGGCTTCCCCGCAGTTCCCGTCTCTCATTTAACACCGGAATAATTCCGGATTTCTTATAATCAATCTCATCAATAATATCCTGAAGAGAAGTGTCCTCACAGACCGTCACATAATCGGAAGAGAGCACCTCTCCCAGATTCCTGGACATTTCCTGTCCGCCCAGATCTCTCAAATCTTCCAGCCAGACCATTCCCTCGAAGCAGCGGTTTTTTCCGCTGACGACAATGATACTGTTGATGGCATTCTGTCTCATGGTCTGCAAAGCCTGCAGAACCGTACGGTCCTTTGACAGAATGTAAGGCTCTTTGCACATGATATCCGAGGCATGGATATAACGGGGGTTGCCCCAGATACGGTTCTTACCCACAAATTTTTCCACATAATCATTGGCCGGATGTTTCAGGATCTCCTCTGTCCGGTCAAACTGTATGACATTTCCATTCTGGATGAAGCAGATCTTATCCGCACACTTGATGGCCTCATCCATATCATGGGTCACAAACACAATGGTTTTATTATACTCTTTTTGTAATTTGACAATCTCATCCTGCAGTTCCTCACGAGTGAGAGGATCCAGCGCGGAAAAAGGTTCGTCCATCAAAATCAAGTCTGAGTCCGTGGCAAAAGCTCTGGCCACGCCAACCCTCTGCCTCTGTCCTCCTGACAGCTGGCAGGGATAGCTGTTGCTGTACAGCTTTGGTTCCAGGTTCACCATATCCAGGAGCTCAAAAATCCGCTCCTGCCTCTTATCCGGCTCCATCTTCTCCAACTGGGGAACAATCTCCAGATTCTCACGGACCGTCAGATGGGGGAAAAGGCCTCCTTCCTGCACCACATAACCAATCTCCTGCCGAAGCTTCATGTTGGGTATGTCCCGCACAGACTTGCCGTCAATTAAAATATCTCCCTGGTTCATGGGGAGAAGTTTATTGATCATCTTCAAAAGCGTTGTCTTGCCGCATCCGCTGGATCCGATGATGGCGATAAACTGTCCGGACTCGAATACCATATTGATATTTCGCAGAACAAGCTTGTCTCTGTAGGATTTTGAAACATTTTTAAATTCTATCATTCACGTTTTACCTTTCTCAGGCTTCCTGTGTTTCTGCTGTATCCAATTCTTTTTTCATGAGCAGCCGATCCAGTCCACCATATTTCTTTAAACGGGCTACCGGATGATAGTTCGATTTTATGAAATTGTTGTAACTATAGGAATTTTCCGGATCAACTGTCCCAAGTATGATCTTTTTTCCCGCCCTCAGGCACAGTTCTTCCATTCTCTTTTCCATAAAATTCTGCAGACCATTCCCCTGATAATCGGGATGCACAAAGACATCGGAATAATCTGCACAATCTCTCACCATATCTTCCTCTTCATACAAATCATGGCCGTATTCCACATTCTCTAAGAGACACTGCAAAGAAGCGATCACTTTCCCCTCCACAAGGCAAAGCAATCCAAAACCATCTCTGAGAACCGCCTCAAAATCCTCTCTGCCTGACGGAGCAAATCACCGTTGGTTTGTCATCTGATCACGCACGTAATTCCTCAATGCCAGAGTCTCCTCCAGCAAATCCTCCGTCATATAACACAATTCCCCGTACTTTTGGTTTTTCTTCAACCAGATTTGTTCTCTCATCTTATTCCTTTACGCTTTCAATTTTCTGTAGGCAGCATGATCCTCCTGAATCTTTTTCAGAGCCTTTGGCTCCTGCGCAAGTTTCACAAACAGCTGCATCAAAATCGCGGCGCCGTCTCTCAGAGCTTTTCCGGCAGCCGGTGTATGAAGCCGCTGTTCGAACTCTCTGCGGTGTACCACGCATTCCGGATCATTTCCTGTGATATCGATCAGTGGATGAAAGACAGGAACTTTCATATTGACATTCCCGATATCCGAGGAACCGCCAGGTCCGGGGGACGGCTTCACCGTACGTCCCACATTCGCAAAAAATCCTTCCATCATTTCCTGCATGTACTCATTCCAGTACAACTCACCATAATCCGGATATCTCTGAACCCATTCCACCGTCGTGCCCGTGGCCAGAGCGGCCCCTCTCGCACAGTCCTCGGAAATTTTGTTCAGCTTCCACAATCCCTCCAGGGTCGCGGCACGATAATAATAATCCAGACAGACTTCCTCCGGTACTACATTGGGGGCATCTCCGCCTTTGGTGATAATGCCGTGAAACTGACAGTCCTTGGTAATATGCTGTCTCCACATATCCATGGCATCCATGAACAGACGGGCGCCATTCAGGGCGTTCAGACCTTTCTCCGGAAAGGCGGACGCATGTGCCGCCTTTCCGTGAAAGGTAAAATACCGGTCATTGGAAGCCAGAATCTCAAAATTCGCCTGATCGCTGTTGTACAAATGCATCATCGCCACAAACTCATAGCCGTCGAAACCGCCGTCCCGGGACATATAGCATTTGCCTCCCACGAACTCCTCGCCGGGAGTTCCGATCAGATCCACCCGGAGGGGCAGATCCGGGAAACTGTCCCGGAGAGCCAGTGCCGCAAGGACACTGATCGCGCAGCTGTAAGAATGTCCGCATGCATGTCCGATCTCCGGAAGCGCATCATACTCACACAGAAGAGCGGCCTTCTTTCTCTTGTCAGAGTTCTGATCCACTGCCAGAAAGGAATGGGGCATATTCGCATAAGGTGTTGTCACCTCATACCCTTCCTCTCTCAGGAAATTTACGAGATATGCGCAGGATTCCTTCTCCTCCCCGCTGATCTCCGGATGTTCGGTGAGATAATCTCCCAGCTTCTGTGCTTTCTGAAAATAATGTTCGATTCCTCTAAGAATTTTTTCCATATGACTTCTCTGCCTCTTAACATTTCTGTGTAAAACGACGGATACCTAACGGTATTTCACAATCAGGGCATCGGCTACGCCGACTCCTTCCCCTTCCGGATATACAAAGAGCGGGTTGATATCCAGCTCTTTCAGATGGTCTTTGTTCTCGCTGGCAAACTGGCTTACCCCTGCAATCGTCTGGCAAAGCACCTTCAGATCACATTTCGCGGAGCCTCTGTATCCGTTCAGTAGTTTGAAGGACTTCAGAGATTTCAGCATCTCCAGGGCCTCCCCTTCTGACACCGGAGCCGGATAGAGTGCCACATCCTTGAACACTTCCACAAAGACGCCGCCCATGCCTACCATCACCATAGGTCCGAACTGGGGATCGTTGTTGACACCCAGGATCATCTCCACACCTGGTTTGAGCATCGGCACCATAAGGATACCGTTGATCACTGCGTCCGGGCGTTTTTCTGTCACGCTGGACATAATCTCTTCGTAGGCCTTCTTGGCCGCCTCGCCGCCTTTGATGTTCAGCTTCACACCGCCCACATCACTCTTGTGGAGAATGTCAGCGGATTCTATCTTCATGGCCAGAGGAGTGTCCACACTGTCTGCGAACGAAACTGCCTCTTCCACAGATTTCGCGATAATCTCATTTGCCACCGGAATGCCGTATTTCGCCAGCTCTACCTTGCTGTCATGCTCAGACAGAGCATAGGATTCCTGGCTGGACGGTTTTCCTGCTGCCAGTTCCAGAGTCTTCTCTTGTGGTTTGTACGCGATGAAATCAGACAGATGGCGAAGCATCTTAAACGCATACACTGGCGGCGGCAGAACCGGCACACCGATCTTGAAAAGTTTCTCCTGGTATTCCGGATTTCTGGTATTCTCCGCAAACGGGATCATTGCGATCGGCTTGCAGGAATCGCCCTTTTCCTTCACAACCTTCTCAATGCCTTCATACATATAGTGGATAGCCGGATCGGCGATTTCCAGAAGAAGGGTATAACCGATGAGAACCATACCGATATTCGGATCGTCCATCACTGTGCGCAGAGCACCTGCATAGGCATCTGCGTCATAGGACAGGCTGGCAGTCATATCCAGAGGATTGTTGGGAGATGCATAATCCGGAAGCTGCTCTTTCAAGCTCGCCAGAGTCTCCGGTGTGAAATCCGGGTACTCAATGCCGTTCAGGCTTCCCACATCCGCACAGATTCCAGTCTCGCCGCCGGAGAGATTCATGGAAGCGAAAGTTGCCTTATCCGGAATCTTCTTCAAGGTGGAGAGCATCAGAGACATTGCGATGAGTTCTTCCAGGTCATCCACACGGATAGCGCCGAATTTCTTCAGCACAGCATCAAAAGACGCATCGGAACCGGACAGACTTCCGGTGTGGGATGCCGCGATGGCACCGCCCTTCGCACTTCTTCCTGCCTTCAGAATTACCACAGGTTTTCTCTTCTCTGCCGCTTTTCTCAGGGCATTGGCAAATTTGTTGGCGTCCTTGACACCTTCAATATAGATACTTACAACCTTGGTATCCTCATCCTCTACCAGGAACTCCATATAGTCTTCCATCTGCACAATCTTGCCGTTACCGGCTGAGATAATATAGGAAAAACGGGTTCCCGGATCATCCATCATAGACAGACAGAGCTGTCCGCTCTGGGACACCACGCCCACACTGCCTCTGCGGTCTCTCTTTGCGGAGATGAACGCGAAAGCCTGTACATTATCCACATAGTTCACAAATCCGGCACAGTTCGGTCCCATCACTGCGATATCCAGTTCTTTCGCCGCCGCGATCAGATCCGCCTCGTTCTTACGGCCTTCCTCCGTTCCCACTTCTCCGTATCCGCTGGCGAACACAACCGCGCCGCCGCATCCTTTCTGCGCGCCTTCCTGCAAAAGAGGGATTACGGTCTTCTGAGCGGTACAGATCACCATCAGATCAATGGTATCCGGCACATCGCTGACAGTCTTATAACAGGGAACTCCAAATACGCTCTCTCTCTTTGGATGAATAAAATATACCCTGCTTCTGTCTTCCACGTAAGTCAGAATATTCCGGCACACGTCTCCGCCGAAGCCATTCTTCTCACTGGCTCCAATCACTGCGACAGACCTGGGCTTTAATAACTTTGTCAAATCCATATTGTCATCCTCCATTTTACCATTTCTTATCGGTTGTCACTTCAGGCTGAAGGATTATTTGCCTTCCACACCTCTCCGATAACAGGCAACATTTTTCTCATTGAATTTTCCTTTTCCTTTCTTCTCAAAGAAAGATACAATTGCCTTCTCCAGATAATCCACCGTAAACAGGTCACTGTTTGCAGCCAGAGCACCCAGCATAACCAGGTTCGCGCCCTTCGGATTGTTCACTTCCATGGCGATGTCTGTCGCGGGAATCTTCACCACTTTGATATCATCACGGTAGGTACGGTCCTCCGGAACGATGGAGGAATTCACCAGAAGCAGTCCTCCCGGTTTCAGCTGATCTTCAAATTTGTCGATCGCCGGTGTATTCATGGTCAGTAAAATATCAGGATTTTTGGAAATCGGGCTGGCGATCAGTCCGTCACTGATTTTCACCGTACAGTTGGCTGTACCGCCTCTCATCTCAGAACCATAGGAAGGATAGAACAGAACATTCTTATCCAGCTCCATGCCAGCATTGATCAGTATCATACCTGCTGTCAATACTCCCTGTCCGCCGAATCCGGCACAAATCATTTCCTTTGCCATTGCCTACTCCTCCTTCTTATCTTTAAATTCACCCAGCGGGAAGTATTTCACCATCTCATTTGTGATTCTCTCCACACTCTTCACTGGTGTCATATTCAGGTTTGTTGGACACGGAGACAAAAGCTCAACCAGACAGAAGCCTTCTCCTCTCATATGTTTCTCAAATGCTTTCTTCACATATTTCTTACACTGCATCATTCCCTTGGCGTCTGCCATGGAACCTCTCGCGAGGTAAGCAATGTCAAATCCGGTGAACGCCTGCTCTACCCGGAACGGCATTCCGGCCTTCTTCGGATCTTTTCCGTGAGGTGTGGATGTGGTGATCTGTCCCGGAAGAGAAGTCGGAGCGCACTGTCCGCCTGTCATTCCATACAGACTGTTGTTGATTACGATTGCCACCACGTTGTCATTGCGGATTCCGGTGTGCATGGTCTCAGCCATACCGATGGAATATGCCGCACCGTCTCCAATGTATGCCATAACCGGGTTCTCCGGACGTACTTTCTTCACACCGACAGCTGTCGCGATTGGTCTTCCGTGAGCTGCCATAATCGTATCGAATCTCCAGGAGTCAATATTCAGGGAACCGCAGGCAACGTCAACCACTGCCAGCAGCTTCTCGCTCAGTCCCATCTCCTCCATAACCTCAGCGATGATACGCACTGCAAGGCCATGTCCACATCCTGGACAAAATCCACTCTGGGTAAATGTAATTGTTTCAGGAGCCACTAATCTCATCTTATACTCCCTCCTTCTTCAGCATTTCTTTTGCTTTCTCGATGATTCCATCCGTCTCCGGAATTTCAAAAATGGATCCATAATGGTCTACCGGATATTTTCCTTCTGTAGCCAGTTTCACATCGTCTACCATCTGTCCTAAGATATTCATCTCCACAGTCAGGAACGCTTTCGCAGCCTTTGCCTCCTGGAACGCTTTCACTGGGAATGGCCACAGAGTGATCGGGCGGATCAGACCTAACTTGAAGCCCTGCTCTCTGGCAACGTCCACTGCCTCACGGCACACACGGGAGCTGATTCCGTAAGCAACCAGAACCACTTCTGCGTCCTCAACCTGGATATTCTCATATCTCTGCTCTGTCTTCTCGATCTGATCGTATTTGTCAGAGAGATAGCTCTCATAATTCGGATCTGTGTAGTATACGTTCTGAATCTTTCTCTGCTCGGTGCCTTTCTTACATCCTTTGATGGTCCAGTCAAATTTATTGATATCATGCTCCTGGAAAGGCGGGATCTCCACTGCCTCGATCATCTGTCCGATCGCCGCGTCAGACGCGATCAGCACCGGATGACGGTATTTCTCAGCCAAGTCAAAAGATTCCACCATCAGATCCGCGTTCTCCTGAACGGATGCCGGGGCCAGAACGATGGTACGGTAGTCGCCGTGTCCGCCGCCGCGGGTCAGCTGCCAGTAATCTCCCTGTCCCTGAGCGATGTCACCCAGACCAGTTCCGATACGCATAACGTCAACGATCACTGCCGGCAGGTCTGCCGCTACCAGATAGGAGATTCCTTCCTGTTTCAGAGAAAATCCCGGTCCTGCGGAAGTAGTGAGCGCTCTCGCGCCTGCCGCGGAAGCTCCCAGTACCATGTTGATACCAGCCAGCTCAGACTCTGCCTGAATAAATTCTCCGCCTACTTCTTCCATTCTCCAGGATAAATATTCCAGAATTTCTGTCTGTGGAGTAATGGGATATCCACTATAGAAACGACATCCCGCTGCCAGCGCAGCCTCAGCGAGTGCCTCATTTCCTTTTAATAACACCTTAGCCATAACTGACCTCCTTTATCTTATCTCAAATACATAGTCGGGACATACCCGGTAACAGGTTCCGCATACAATACATTTCTCTTCATCCACTACGATCGTGTCATATCCTTTTGCATTCACATGTCCGGATTTGCTGATCGCGCCCTTCGGACATGCATTGATGCAGTACCCACAACCCTTGCAGCGCACAGGATTTGTGTATACTTTCTCTGTTCTTTCTTTTGCCATCACAAGATATCCTTTCTCTTTTAATTTATTTTTCTTTTCCGCACAAAACTTTGTGTCACGCAGGCCAAAGACATTCCGGTCTATTGCGCCGGGGCTTTCCGGCCAATCTTATAAATGAGAAGTGCCAGAAGACATCCTACGATTCCGGACACTGCCAGGAAGGTAAAGATATAGTTGTATCCTGCCCCGCCGAAGCTGTCCAGCCAGCTTCCGAACAATACGGAGTAGATGGAGTCCGGAAGATAACCGATGATGGAAGCGATACCAATGACCGTACCCGTCATCGCTCTTGGAATTCCTGCCTCACTGACTGTGGAGAAAATAACTCCGTACATCATCATGGAGAACGCTCCCGGAATCAGTGTGTACAGACTTGCTGCCATCGGGCTGATGTCTGCCGGCAGAAGCATCACGCCTGCGAACAGAGCCGCCAGTATAATGAACGCGGTCATCAGCCATTTACAGGTGGATTTGAATACTTTGTCTGCCAGAAGTCCGCCCACCGGAGCCAGAAGAAGCAGCAGGTAATTCCGAATGATGGAGATCAGTCCGGAGCTCTCCGGAGAAACACCCATCACTTCTGTCAGGTATGGATTGAAATAAGAGGTACTGGTGTAGAAACCATAACCGCAAAGCACAGTCATAGATACAATCCACACAACCGGATTTTTCACCAGCTTAAGCACATCTGACAGTCTAAACTTGGAATCGTCATCCTCGGAAGAGGACTTCGCCGCTGTCAGGGTTTTATCTTCTTTCATCAGGAAAATCAGAAGAATCGCCGCCACTGCGGTCACAGAACCGCCGGAGATAATCGCCCGAACGAATCCGCTTGTCATATCGCCGCCTGCTGTGCCGTAGATATTCAGCGCCAGGCTGTTTGTCAGGGCACCCGTCAATCCGTTGCAGGCATAATACAGACCATACATAAATCCCTGCTCATGATCATCTCCCACCATACGAACGGTTTTCATCAGAGAAGACCAGAAAACGAAAGCAGTACTGAAAGAAAGGCCCAGCCAGATAATCATGGCAATGACGAACTGAAGCGTAAACGCATAGATATAAGCCAGTGCCGTTGTACTCAGCAGGGAAATAATCAACGCTTTCTTCGGTGAAACCTTGTCGGCGATGATTCCGCCAGGTATGTACAGGATCATGTTGCCCACCGTATACATGGTGAGAAGAAGACCTGACTGGGTATTGCTGATTCCCATCGCGGCAATCTGAGCGTCATAAAAAACATACTTTATATATGGAAGAAAATAGATCGATCCTCCTGCCAAACCCAAAGTAATAATTGTAAGATACTTTCTCAATTTTGAATTCATATAAAACCTCCCTCGGTTACGGCCCGCGTCGCCCTTTGTACAAGCAAAAACTCGATAAAAGCTCTTTCCTATACAAAAACAGTGATGGAAAAAGGGACACCAGCAAACGCCCTTTCGTCCCTTTTCCTGTTAGTCTCTGTTTTATTCTACATTTTCAATTACATATCAGGTGTGTCGGATTTGTCCGGTGTGAACAGTCTTCTTGCCACATCACGGGTGAATTCTCCAGTCTTCGCAGCCTCCTCGAATACCACTCTGGTCTGTTTACGGATCAGATCAACGGTATCTTTCACGATTGCCGCTGCGGCATCCTCATCGTTCATGTTCTCGATCTTCACTACACGGAAGATGATTGCCTCGTAGATACGAATTCCACCCAGGTTGGAAATGAAGTCTACAGCGACGTCCACGTTGTTCTTGCGGAGGATTTCGTCTGCTTCCGGTGTGGTAGGAATGTTTGCCGCCTCAACAACCAGAGAAGCTTTGATCTTGTCTGCATTGTCTTTGTTGATTACATCTTCCAGAGCTGCCGGAATCAGAATGTCACATTCCTGGCTCAACCATTCGCTGTTGGGAAGGATCTCGTAATTGTCCTCGAAAGCTTCTTTGTTCAGCTCACCCTTTGGAAGTCTGGTCTCAACCAGTTTCGGAATGTTCAGACCGTCCTTGCAGTAAACCAGTCCGTTGACATCAGCGATACCAACTACTTTGTATCCCATCTTGTTCAGAGAGTATACACAGCTTGCTCCCACACATCCAAATCCCTGGATGACTACGGTAGCGCCTTCTTTTCCGCCTTTGATCTTCCATGCCTCATCTGCTGCCGCAGCAACACCGTAACCGGTGATCATATCGTACATCTTGAATCCATCGTAGGTCAGCTCTTTCTCAGCTCTGTCATGGTTGATGATTCCCTGATGGATATCCGGATCTTCCTTCATAGCCTTTGTCTGAGGAATACCGATTCCCAGATCATCCAGAATTCTCAGAACATCTGAGTAATCCACACCCAGGTCCCCGCCGATGGATACACCAGCTTTGATGTAAGGAGCTGTCGCGGTCAGGAATCTGCGCAGAACATCCAGTGCATCCGGAGCCTTGTAATCGTAAGCGATACCTGCTTTACATCCGCCGGTTGTCAGAGACTCACATGCTTTGTATTTGTAGCCCATGGTAGTTGCAAGACGTACAACTTCTTCTTTGGTTACGGTAGGATGCATTCTTGTTCCGCCTCCACAGTAATGTCCTACGAAGTTGTATGCACACATCCATCCTTTTGCATCTGTCTCTGTGTCGTTCCACTCCACCACTACGTAAGGTTTGTTTGCCATTTGAAAAATCCTCCTTTGTTTTACGTTCTTTATTGCAGAACGCTGTTCTTAATTATGAACTAATTAAAATCCCGGTTTCCCGGGTTGAGGGCAATTGTTCTTTATTAAAGAACACCGTTCTTGTTTTTTTGTGAGTTTAGAGTACCACCTTTTGACTAATATTTCAAGATTAATCTTTCAAAAGGCAACATTTTTATAAAAAGTGCACAATTTCCATTCTGTAATTTATAACATCTTCTGAATTTCATTTCCATAGGCTTTTAGTATTGACGCCGTCTTCCGCACCGTCTCATCGCTCATTCTCAGGGATGGCGCACTGACGCTCAAACCTGCCTCCACCTGTCCTTTGTGGTTCTTCAGGACAATCCCCACGCACTTCATTCCGAAGTTCAGCTCCATATTGTCAATCCCGTACCCTCTGCGCCGGGTCCGGTCCACTTCTTTCATGAGAGCCTCGAAATCTGTAATCGTATATTCCGTGTACGCCTCCAGCGGCTCCTGAATCAGCTCCGCGATCTCCTGCTGGCTCATGGTGGCCAGAATGGCTTTTCCCACACTGGTACAATACATTTTGCAGCGCTCTCCCGCCACAGACTGCCCCATCATCTTCTGATTGTGGGGATAGACCGCCTCCACGTAGACCATCTCATCCCCCTTGGGAATGGTCAGATACACCAGCTCATTGGTCTCCTCGGCAATCTTCTCCATGTAAGGCAGGGCAATCTTACTGATATCCAGGTTCTGGCGATAGGCTCTGCTCAGAGAGAACACTTCAATGCCCAGACGGAATTTCCCCGAATCCGGATCCTGTTCCAGGTATCCCATTGCCTTAAATGTCATCAGGATATTGTGGACATTGCTTTTATACAAACCCAGCTTCTCGCTGATCTCCGTCACACCAAGGGGCTGTTTTTCCACGAAGCAGTGCAGAACTTCCAGGGCCTTCTGCAGGCTTTTTACTTTAATTTCTCCTCCATCTTTCATATGCTACAACCTTTCCATAAATTTTTATTTACCAATCGCAACCTATCTCAACTAATATTTATCACACCTTAAAAATTTTTTCAACAACTATTTTCCAGCATCGTCTTCGCAAGTTTGGCCATCGCAGTCTCCTTTAAGCTTCTGCTCATGGGAAGCTCCTGTCCATTCACAGTCACACGGGTGCTGTCCATGTGTTCCACCCAGCGCGGGTTAACCAGGTATCTCTGATGAATGCGGATAAACGTTTCCCCCAGCTGTCCATCCACCTCATCCAGCTTCCCGTAAAAAGAATACTCCTTATCCCTCATTACCAGAGAGACCTTGCGCCTGTCGCTGTAGAAATACCGGATCTCCTCCAGCGGCATTCGGTAGATCCCGTCCACGTTTCGAAAGACAAACATCTCCTCTGTCTGTTCCCCCAGTGTCCTCTCCACGCGGTCAATCAGCTGCCAAAGCCGATCCGCCTTCACAGGCTTCATCAGATAATCCAGCGCACCCACCTGATAACCATCAAAGACGTAATCGGAATAACCTGTCACAAACACAATCAACAGCTTCTTGTCAAACTCTCTGATCTTTCCAGCTGTATCCATGCCATTTTCCCCCGGCATCTCCACATCCAGAAACAGCAGATCAATCTCTCCGGGATGATTCTTCAGCCAGTTCACCGCCACCGATCCGGATGAGAATTCATAGACGATCTCTCCCTCCCGCTCATCCAGAATATTCTCCAGCTGAAAACGAAGGGAATCTCTTGCCGCAGTCTCGTCATCACAGATCCCGATCCGAAACATATCCGGCACCTCCTTCCATTTCTTTTTTGTGCTACCATTTTAGCATAATACTTTCACAATAAAAAGTAAAACTGTCCAAAAATTTACACAGGAAGTGATAAAGTTTGCATTTTTTCGCTGTCTTGGCAAAACTTTACATTTCAACCGTCATCCATGACACCTCAAAATCCGTCCCCCCTTTTCTATGTTATAGTCTGTTCATAGACGAATCGTCTTCCCAGCAATCAAAAAGAAAGGACGTTGACGAATATGCTGTACGTGAAAAATCTTCATAAATCCTATCAGATCGGGAAAAAGGTCTACCCTGTGCTCAAGGGAATCAACATGAGTGTGGCTCAGGGAGAATTTGTGGCAGTGATGGGGCCCTCCGGTTCCGGGAAAAGCACACTTTTAAACTGTATTTCCTGCTACATTCCCTTCGAAGAGGGAACAATCACCCTGGGAGGGACAGAATTGAAAGGACTGAACGAGGACGGTCTGGCAAAGATCAGAAATGAAAAATTAGGCTTTGTCTTCCAGGATTTTATGCTTCTGGACGGCCTGACTGTCCGGGAAAATATCCTGGTGCCCAGAATCATCCAGGGAAAGGTGGACACCCAGGCTGCACTGCTGGCCGACCAGCTTATGAGTCTGTTCGGCATCGATCACATCCGAAGCAAATACCCTGCCGATATCTCCGGAGGAGAACGACAGAGAACAGCCGTGGCCAGAAGTCTGATCAACAATCCGCTCATGATTCTGGCCGACGAGCCCACCGGCAATCTGGACAGCAAATCCAGCCGCACCATCATTGAGGCATTTGAAAATGCCAAAAAACAGATGCACGCAACCATCCTGATGGTGACCCATGACAGCTTCTCCGCCTCGTTCTGTGACCGAGTAATCTTACTGAAAGACGGGATCGTATACCGCCAGATGGAAAGGACACAGAACCGCAGGGCTTTTCACGATCAACTGCTGAATGCAATCAAAGAAATGAGTGGTGATGCGCAATGATGACAATGACACAGATGGAACGAAAATTACAAAAAGCAGGACGCAGACAGGCCGTACTCTATCTCTTCTGCAATTTTATCTCCCTGATGCTGATCACAGCCTACGCGGCCATGATGTTCTCCAACACTGTACAGACCATCTTTCCGGAAAACGGAGACAGCCGAAAACAGATGATGGCCATCTTCGTGCTGACTTTATTCGGCTGCATGGTTTTTACCGTCTACGCCTCCAGCCTCTTTTTCCGCAAGAAATCCCGCCAGATGGGAATTCTCCTGGCTCTGGGAGCCTCCCGAAAACAGCTTTCTCTTGGCCTTTTGCAGGAGACCTTCTGGCTCAGCAGCATCTCCTCCCTGGCAGGAATGGCGGCAGGTTTTCCTTTTGTCATACTTCTGTGGAATGGCTTCCGGCTTCTGGTTGTGGACAGTTCCGAGATGGCACTCTCCTTGAATCCTGCGTGCCTGCTCATCGCCATCCCCTTTTTCCTCCTGGTGGTGGCCTTCTCCTGTATTACCGCAGTACGCTGCTTAAAACGGACCAACATCCTGGATGTCATCCAGGAAGAACATAAAAATGAACCTGTCAAAGAGCTGGGCAAATGGTGCGGACCTGCGGGAATTCTCCTGATCTTCGCCGGAGCCGCGGCAGGATATTACGCACCTGTCATTTACATGAATGCTTTGAACAAAATGGCTCCTCTTTGGACCAACTTTTTCTATCTTCCCGTTTTTATCGGACTGTACATGCTCATTCTCCATGTGGTAGTTCATGGGGTGATCCCTCACAGAAAGAATCCTTATAAAAATCTGATCTCCCGCAGTATGATGAAATTTCAGGGAAAACAGACCGTCAACAGTCTTCTGGTGTGTACCGTTCTGATGGCTGGGGGCGTCTTCGGAATTTTCTATCTTCCCATGATGGCAAGCGGACAGCTGACATCCCTTAGAAATCAGACCTATGACTACAGCTTTCCCTATCGTTCCGACCAGACTCTGCCGGATCAGAAACAAATCCAGGAGATGGCCAGCCGGTACGATCTGACCGTGGAAGATTATCATGAGGATGGATACGCCTTGCTGGCGCTGGACTCAGAGGCTGAGGTCATGGACACGGAAGACAGCTGGCATTATGAGTACCAGAGAATCAACTGCCAGGGACGTTTTCTGTCCGAAACTGCTTTTCGAAAACTGACAGGCAAATCCGTGGACATCCATCCCGGCCAGTACAAAGCCATCAACCGAACGGACGGCTCCGGCTCTTACGAGATCCGGACCGAGAGCAAAGTCATCACCAATATGGTCACCCGCCAGGAACTCGCCACCTCCTTTTCCGGATATGTGCCTTACGATGTTCTGTCCACAACCATTCCCTTTTATCTGCTGGATGACTCTGATTATGAGAAAATCACTCAGGGGCTGACCCCGGAATGGAAGGAAGTGATGGTATGCTTCAACATCCAGGGCGAGGACAGCTATGCCTTTGCCCGGGAACTCTTCCTGGCCATTGTGGATGCCAGCGGGCCGGAATGCGAACTTCCCAGCTACTATGACCGGGTGGAAAAAATTGTAGATGAGGAAAAAGGAGAGCCCTACTGGGGTGATTCCGATTCCATGACCAAAATCAGTTATGACAGCCCGGATTCCTCCGACTTTCGTTCTTACTGGACTTACATGCCAAAATTCCGGATTCTGGACCAGAATGACTTCCTGAAGACCTTCGCTGTCTTCCTGATGATGTTCCTGTTCATCTCCATCGTATGTATTCTGGCCACACTGATCATCTGCTATACCCGCTGCCAGACCATCGCCCTGAACAACCGTTACGTTTTCGACGATCTGCGAAGACTGGGAGGTTCTCCTAAATTTCTCGCATCGGAAGTGCGCGCCCAGTGCTCCAGAGTCTTTTTCCTCCCCTCCGTCATCGGCATGATTGCCATGTATCTGCTCTACATCAGCATCATGTATGTCAATGACGGCACAGGCATCTCCTCCACAGAATTGCTCGGTCTGCTTCTGTGCGCAGGTATTTTGCTCCTCATCGCCATCTTCGTCTATTTGGTATACCGGATGACAGTGAAAAAAATCTGTCGGCAGCTCGCCATTTCTGTCTGAGATCAGGCACCCCGCTTCGGCGGGGTTTTGCCTGCTATCGTTCACAAAAAATATAAAAAAATCAGCAACTCTAAAATATAACTTGAAAAAAGCAGAATAACCTGTATAATAAAAATATCTTACAATTCTTAATCATTCTTGAGATAATCATTCTCATTTTTATCCACGATTCATTTATTTTCCCGAACTTTGATAATTGCATAGACTGCACGCCGTTGATATGTTATGATAACAATACCCATAGAAAAGGATGTGATCTCATGACAGATAGAGAAATTTTAGAACTGTTGCTGTCTAAAATGAACCATATGGAAGCTAAGATGGATAACATGGAGTCCAGATTGGATGCCATAGAATCCAGAATGGATGCTACCGAGACAGCTGTCAAAGAATTAAAATTACATATTGAAATTGTAACCGACCGAAACATTGGACTTATTGCTGAAAATTATGTGAGTCTGGCAAAAAGATTTAACGAAAATATTAAAGTTATTGACCAGACGCTTGCTTATCAGATCAAAATTAGTTTCTTGTCAGATGAGATTGACCAATTAAAAAAAGAAGTAGAAAAACTCAAGGAAAAAATCGCATAAAAAGCGGCGATGTCCCCATCGCCGAAATATCAGCGGCGTGCAGTCTATAAGAAAAGACTCACGCCGCTCTTTCTAATAATTTCACAAAATTTCCTGTGCCGGATCCTGCACTCCATTTGCCTCAAAAGCCTTTCTTCTGTCAATACAGGTGCCGCATACCCCACAAGGCTTATCCTTTCCCTCGTAACAGCTCCAGGTATACTGATAGGGGACCTGAAGTCTGAGGCCCTCCGCCACAACCTGAGCCTTATCCTTTTGAATGAAAGGAGCTTCGATATGAAGCATTTTCCCGCTGCCCTCATAGATAGCCCGGTTCATGCTCTCAAAGAATTCTTCACTGCAATCCGGGTAGGCACTTCCTGCCGCGTCATCCTGGTGCGCTCCATAGTAGATGCAATCACAGTCCTTCGCCAGGGCGATGCTCGCAGCACAGGAGAGAAACAGGCCATTTCGAAATGGCACATAGGTTGACACCGGCGCGCCATCGGTTCCGGCCAGCTGTTCCGCATAAGAGGATTCCGGAATTTCCTGGTCAGAATGCGACAGAAGAGAACAATTGCTGTAGGAAAAGACAGAAGACAGATCCATCTCCATTCCTTTTATGCCATAATAATCCAGAATCTTTCTGGCCGCCTCCACTTCCCGCTCATGTTTCTGTCCGTAATGGATCGACAGGGGAATCACATTTTCTTTTCCATATTTCTCAATGGCAAGCCCCAGACAGGTGGTACTGTCCACTCCGCCGCTGAATAAAACCATCGCTTTCTTAGCCATCTCTTTGCCTCCTCGCATCTTCAAGACTTGCTGATTTTCTACCGATTGTCCACTTTCTCCGGGTAGAGATCATGATGGGTCAGACGCTCGAAAGCAACCTTCTCCCAGCAGGTCCCTGCTTTTCCATAGTTACAGTACGGATCAATGGAGATTCCTCCTCTGGGAGTGAATTTTCCCCAGACTTCAATATACTTGGGATCCATCAGACGGATCAGATCCTTCATGATGATGTTGACACAGTCCTCATGGAAATCTCCGTGATTCCGGAAACTGAACAGATATAGTTTCAGCGATTTACTCTCCACCATCCGTTCCCCGGGAACGTAAGAGATATAAATCGTGGCAAAATCCGGCTGCCCTGTCATAGGACAAAGGCTGGTGAATTCCGGACAGTTAAACTTTACAAAATAATCATTCTCCGGATGCTTATTGGGAAACGTCTCCAGCATCTGCGGAGCGTAATCTGTGGGATAAGAAACTTTTTTATTTCCCAGCAAAGATACGCCTTCCAATTCTTCTTTTGCTCGTCCACTCATAGCACATGCTCCTTTCATTTTTTTCAAAGTTCTTCCTGTTCATCTGAAAATCTTTTATCTTCCCTGGGTGCTCACCCAGTGGGGATACCAGACTCTCTCCAACGCCTTGACCAGAATCACACCCACCACGGAAGGAATCAACTGCCCGATGCACAGATTCAATGCCATCACCGGATACGGCAGACTCAGGAAATAGGACAGATAAATTGCTACTCCCAGTCCCGGCACCAGCACGATCGGCACAGCGATCAACATGCGGTTCCATTTCTTCTTGCGAATCAGCACGATACAGCCTGAGGCCACAATTCCTACCAGGCAGCCGCCCACCATGTCGATGATGCCAAATCCGCCGAAAAACATATTCGATATAAAATTAGCGAGACCAAGAGGGAAAACCAGGAACGGAAAGAGATAAGAAAGGGCATACAAAGACGTCGCGATTCGTATCTGGTATGCGCCAAATGAAAAGCTCTGTGTAAAATAAAGAATGACAATATAAAGTGCCATCACCATAGCAGAAAATGTCAGTTTCTGCACACGGCTCATTCTTTCTATATTCTCCATATTCGTTCACCTCCATAACATAAAAATCCCTGGGTACGTCACACGAAGCCCCAGGGATGTCAACAACCTGCAATTTTGTTGTCCCTAGTTTTGTTTAACGACAGGATGGTCTCGAACTGTCAATTTTATATCTGGAAGTAACTTCTGTCTTCTTCAGACAGATATGTATTATAAAGGATCTTTACACATTTTGCAACCATAGAATCTCTCCGCCCGAAGATTGTATTTGCCCACGGAAAGGTGCTTGACATCAGGCTTTTCTTATTTTATTCTTTAATTGTCACTAACCATACCGAATTGTCCGTTTTTTTTATTCGATATGGCGCAATTTCTATATTTTTAAAAAGGGGAACCAAAATATGATACGAAAATATCTTGCATTGGCACTGATATCCGTCGGTCTTCTGTCCGCTCTGCCCGGATGCCAGGGTTCTGGAAAAGACATTGGCCAGGAGAAGGCTACTCAAATTGCTCTGGATGATGCCGGCACCACAGAAGATGCCATCTCTCGTTTCCGTGTTTCTCAAGAACGGGATGATGGAAGAGTCATTTATGAAGTTCAATTTTCTCTTGACGGAACTGAATACGAATACGAAATCTCTGCCGAGAATGGAGACATTATCTCCGCCAGCAGAGACATGGACAATAACTCCCAGGCAGCTCCGACTGCCGCCGCAACGCCCACCGTTGCCGTTGAACCTACCGCTGCTCCTGAGACAGCCAACACCACCGCTCCTGCCGACACCGGCACACCGGCTCCGGAACAGACCACACAGACTCCCGGAACAGCTGCCACACAGCTCTCCATGGACGACGCAATCCAGCTGGTACTGGAGCGCATTCCCGGCGCCACCGCGGAAGACGTGCGCATCAAACTGGATTATGACGACGGCTACTACAAATACGAAGGCGACGTCATCTACAATCAGGTGGAATACGACTTTGAGATGGATGCCAACACCGGCAACTTCCTGGAGTGGGAAGAAGACCGAGGTTGAATTTTAACCTATCTAAAAAGCGGTTGCTCTTTTTTGAAGAACAACCGCTTTTCTATCCATAAATTTCAAACACATGTCTGGATTCACGCACTCTCCACACACCGACAGGATATCTCAATAAGGAATCGGCTCCTCCCAGAGGACTTGCCTTCCTTCCAGAATCCTCCCCGGATTCTCCTCCAGGAGAAGCCAGGGACAGCTCTCCCCGTACTTTCTCTCCAGAGTGCCGGCAAGCAGATCCATCGAGGTAGTCCGCCACACCGGGCTGTGGGCGTCCGAGGCGGCCACTGCCGCCAGGCGATGCCGGAGAATAGAATCGGCTGTCTGGCGGACTGTTTCCCCGAATCTGCCCAGAATGCTGCCCTTATTCACCTGAATCACCACACCCATCTGCTGCCATTCATAGATATGTGCCCGAATGTGCTGTACACAGTGATACCGTTCCGGATGAGCAAGCACCGGCAAATATCCCCCCTCCAGAAGGCGGTCCATGACCTGATAAATCTTAAAAGCCGGCACATTCATGGGAAACTCCACCAGGACATATCTGGTCTGATTCAAGGTGAGAAGCATCCCTCTTTTTAATTTTTGCACCACATCGTCACTGGCATAAATCTCCATTCCCGCTGCCAGCTGAAGAGGAATTTTCTCCTCCATCAAAAGTCTTTTCAGCCTCTCCAGACACCGGTTATAGGTCTCCACCCAAATATCCTCCCTCTGATGGGGAAGATTGCTGTGGGAAGTGGCGGCCAGAACCGTCACCCCGCTGTCCACCGCCATCTGCGCCATTTCCAGCGCATCCTCCCAGGAAGACGCTCCGTCATCCAATCCTGGCAGAATATGCGTATGCAAATCGATCATCCTCTGTCTCCTTCCGTCACCGTGACACTTAAGACGGCTTCCGCTGACTGTGTGCCATCCACGGAAGTCACTGAATAAACCACCGAGTAGGTCCCAGGAACATACACATTGACCATATTGCTGATCTGAACCCGGTCGGCCACACTGCCAAAATCCGGATCCTGGGCTTCCTGCAGATAATCCCAGGGAGAGAACTCCACTCCCTGCAAAATCTCAATCCGGTTCTGCACCAGGGTCAGAGTCAGATCTTTTATTTCCCCGGAAATCTGTGCCTGAACCACCTCTTCCGTGTGATCCAGATAAGCATTGTCCAGGGAAAAAGTCAACTGATAGATCCCGCTTGAAATCTTCTCCCGCTTCCAGGTGATCTGATCCGTGATATCCACACCAAAGCCATTCTCGCCTTTGATTTTCCCTTGCCTTTTCAGATTCTCAATCAGATTATTCAAATCCTCTGCGTCCAGCTCCAACCTGGATGGAACCGTGATTTTTGGTCCGTCATAGTCCTTGAGAACCAATGTCCGCTGCGCGGTAGCCTCCTCTCCAGAGGGAGAAAATACAGTATAACGGATCTGCCTTTCACTGCCGCTTCCCTCTCCTGTGATCACTGCGCTGACCTCTTCCGTAAGATCGGTACCATCCTCGTCAGACGCCGTCACACCATCCAGAAGATCCAACTCTCCATTTCCGTCGTAAACCAGCTCCTCCGATGCAAAATGCAGGGAGACTTTCGACTCTTCCGGTTCTCTTTGACTGGAAGCAGACTGGTTCTTTGTATCCTGTCCAACTGCCACGGCAAAAAGAATCAGCAGCAGAAACAGACTGAGAATCCCGGCTCCCCGGAAAAGATTCTGTCTCATCCTTCTCCTTTCTGTTCCCCGTAACCATATTTTCCATAATAGCCGTATCCATACCGGCCATAGCCATAATATCCATATTTTCCTTTGTGCAGAGGCACTCCGTTAAAAGCATAGCCAAGGATAGGGCAGCTGCTCTCTTCCAGCCCGGCGAGACTGTCTAAAATTCTCCGTTTCTGCACGAAATCATGACGGATCACATAGAGAATTCCATCCGAATATTCCGCCATCAGGCTGGCGTCCTCGAACATCTCCGCAGGAGGAGCGTCCAGGATAATCAGATCGTTTTCCTTTCGAGCCTGCTCCAGAATCTCCTTAAAAACAGGATGATTCAGAACTCCCGGGACGTTTCGTACCGGCAGATTGCCGCACAGAAAACGAATACCGCTTCTTGGATCCGTCTCCACCGCCTCTTCCAGAGAAACTTTTCCTTTTACCACACCGAACAGTCCCTGACCTTCTTTTTCCGTCAGCTTTTTCCGGTCAATCTGTTTACGCAGATCCCCGTCAATGAACAGCACCCTTTTTCCGTGAGCTGCCGCCGCATAAGCCATATTCAAAGCCAGCGTGGATTTTCCTTCGCCGGAAATCGTACTGGTCACCAGGAGAATTTTCCCGTTCTTCTCATCCATCTCCCGTTCCGCTTTCAGCTCGATACTCAAGATATTTTCCTTGAATCTCTGGGACAAATCCTTGTTGAAAATACTCAGAACCTGCTCCTTTGACTTCTTTCTGGCCTTCGACCGGATCTGGGGAATATTTCCCATACAGGTAAGATTCATCACATTTTTCAGCTCATCAGGCGTCTGCACGGTCTTTCGGAAAAGTGCGTACAGCGCAATCAGAAAGACTCCTGCCGCTGCGCCGAACAACGCTCCCTTCGCCACCTTGCGGGTGTAATTGGGCTGATTATAGGGCTCTGTGGGAACCGTGGGCACATTGATCATATTAAATTTCGTATCGCCGATGACAAACCGGGCCACATCCGGATAGACCCGGATGGCAGACTCCAGAATCTCTTTGGCATCCTGCGGGTCATTGCTGGTCACAGTCATGGTAATCAGGTTGGAATTTGAAACCGCCTGGGCTGAGATACTGCCATTGATGCTATTCACACCCAGATCTGCCTCGATGGCATCGTTCAGCAGACTGCTGCTTAAAATATAGGGAAAAGTCTTCGCCAACTGCCCGGCAGTGGTGCTGTCGTAGTAGAAATTATAGCTTTCCGTCCCTGTGGTCTCACTGGTTCCCCCTGTCATCACCGTAAAGGAAGCTTCGGAGCGGTACATGGGAGTGTAAAACCTGGAGTTTTTCACATACAGAACCGCACTTCCCAGAAGGGCCAGAATCAGAATCAGCCACCAGAATCTCATCAGTCCCTGAAGAAAATTCCAGAGCAAAGTCCCAAGGTCAATCTCCAGCTCTTCCCGGTCTTCTCTTCTCTCTTCCATGAATTACTCCCTCCCTTCTGCCCGATGCCGGCCACGGTATCCGTAATAACGGTATTCCTGATTCATATGGAACAACTTCTCCGAATGGAACGCATTCAGGACAAAACCGGAAAAATCCGTGCCGGACTGCTTAATATTGTCCACGGTATCATTCACTGCCCGGATATCCGTCCAATCCTGACGTACCACCAAAAGCACGGTATCTGCCGCTTTCAGCAGAAGCTCTGTGTCACTGGCCAGAGACATCGGTGACGAATCCAAAACCAGATAATCCACCGAATTTCTTCCGTACTCCACCAGCTTTTGCATATTTTCAGAATCCAGATACTTGGCCGAATTATGTACGCCGCCCTTTTGAAAAGCCCGGAGAATTCCATACTTTTTCTCATATACCAAAACCTTTTTCAGAGGGATCTTTCCCTCCAGATAATCCGTCAGAGAATGGTTCTCCATCTGCGGTCTTCCAAAGATTTTATACTGAGCAGGCTTCTTCAGATCCGTGTCCACCAGAAGCACTTTCCTTCCCTTCTCCGCAAGAGCCAGAGCCACATTGGAGGCAATGGAAGATTTTCCCTCGTTCTCCGCCACACTGCTGATCATAATCACCTTCTGCTTCTTTCTGCGCATTCTGTGATCCACATGGGTGGCCAGCTTCCGGATGGCCTCCACGTATCCCACACTCACCAGCGGCGAGGCAATCAAAATGGTCTCATGTCTCTTCTGAAGAAATTCCCGCAGTGTCCGGTTCTTTCGCTCATAGGGGATGGTTTCCAGGACTCTTCCGTCCAGATTCCTTCTGGCCCCCGCCTTCGTCTTCACCGTAAAGCGCAGCACCGATGCAAGGACAATCAGGCCGGCTGCCGCCGCTGCTCCTCCCAGCATGGCAAGCTTCTGCAGCCTTGTGATATTCACTCCGTTGGAAGGGGATACCGGCACCGTCGGCTCCTGCACCATGCGCAGCACCGCGTTGGAAAACAGGTAATCCGACACCGTATCATAATTCTCGATGGCAGACTGGATAATCAGGTAGGCCTGTCTTGGATTCACCGAAGTCACTTTCAGGACGATCAGATTCGTCTCCTCAATGATCGAAGAAGAAATCTCCCCTTCGATACTCTCCTGTCCCAGCTCCTGGGCAATCTTTTCCCGAAGCACGTTGCTGTCGAACACCTCGCTGAAAATCTCAGCCATCTGATTGGCCAAGGTCAGTGAGGAATAGGCACTGCTGTTGTTTCCCCTCGCACTCACCGCCATGGTGGCTGTGGCCGTATACTCCGGCACATAGACCAGCCCTTCCGCTCCGGTGACAGCGAACCACCCGGTCACTGCCGCCAGAATAATCACCCACACATTCCGGCACAAATCCCGGAGGATACTGAATATGCTGATCTCATCCAGATTAAATTCTTTCCTCTCATCCATGGTATCTCTCCTTTATTCCCGCACAATCACCGTCAGCCAGGTCTCTCCTTCCAGCCCCTGCTCATTGGTGATCTGATAATGAACCTGATAACAGCCTTCCTCCTGGGTATTCACTCCGGATTCTACCGTGAGTCCTTCTGTACCCATCACATTTCCGTCTGCGTCTTCCACATCCTCCACATAACTGCCGGGGTCAAAATCGGCTCCCTTTTGAATGTAAACCAGAGGTGAGGTAAGATTAATCTGACAGGCCGCATTGGAGCCCTCCACCACATGAACCGGAAGGGTTTCCTGCTGAGTATCCCCAAAACTGTTGGTCACTTCCACCTGAATCGAATATTCCCCCGCCAGCCGGTAATTCACATCACTCTCCACCAGGCGTACCAGGGAAGAAATATTTCCATCAATGATATCATTCGCCCCCACATAAGTGATGGCGCTGCCGCTGGCCCCTTCCCGGAAAATCAAAGGCTCTGACAAGGTGAACTTGGGAGACTGGTAATCCGTAAACTTTGTCTTTCTGGTCAGAGTCGCTGACTGATTGGAAGAATCAAAAACCACATAGGTGACATTGCAGACTCCTTTTTCCACGAACTGAGAAAAGCTTCCCACCACAATCTGATCCGTCAGATCTCCGTCTTTTGCGTCCTCTGCACGAAGTCCCTCCAGAAGCTGCGCTTCCTCATACTGGGAAGGCACCTCCAGCACCTCCCGGTCACTGGTAATCTTCGGCCTCGTGGGATCTTCCTCTTGTTTTTCCTTCAGCCAGGACGCCCCGTACAGCCCCAGACTTACAATGAACAGCACAATCACTGCAATTTTGACATACTTCATCTTCTACCCCTTTTCTACTACTGATTTTTCACATTTTTCCTGTGCCTTTTGCCATATTTTCTCCTCTCAGAACGCTTCCAGGAATTCCTGAATTCCCTTCTCGTCCACTTCCAGGATTCGGCTGTCCTGTATCTTATAAACCCTGCTGCACAGGGAAAATACACTCGGTCTGTGGGCTGCCACGATCACCGTCCGGAACGGTTCCTTTCGAATGATATTCCGCAGCACCCGCCGCTCCGTTCCCACATCCAGGGCACTGGTTGCCTCATCCAAAATCATCACCGGAGCATCTGCCAGAAGCGCCCGTGCGATGGAAAGCCTCTGTTTCTGTCCTTCCGAAAAACGCTGTCCCTGCTCTCTTACCTGGGTGTCAATGCCTTCTTCCAGTTTCTCCACAAATTCCCAGGCACAGGAGGCTTTCAATGCATGTATGATCTCCTCATCCGTGGCCTTTGGCTTTACCATCCGCATATTCTCCGCAATCGTCCCGGAGAACAGAGTATTTCCCTGGGGAATATAGCTGAACAGACATCGGGTGGAGGCTGATACCTCCAGGGAATCCCCCTTCGGATTGCCCACGCGGATCTTTCCTTTCTGTGGATGGAACAGCCCCAGCAGAAGCCGCAGTGTGGTGGTCTTCCCCTGTCCCGAGGGACCAATCAAAGCCACAATCTCTCCTGGCTGTGCGCAAAAATCCGCATTCTGATAGACCCATTTTCCATCCTGATATCGAAAATCCACATCCTCCATCCGCACATAAACCCCTGCCTCTTTTGCCCTCGCCTTCATGGCCAAAGCTTCCTCTTGGTTCACCAGGGACTCCCTGGGAAGCTCCACCACCTCCATGACACGCTCCGCACTGACACAGGCACGGACCGCTGAGGGGAGGAGGCTTAGGATCGAGCTAAAAGATCCTCTCAGGGAACCTGCCATAGATACAAACATGGTCATGGTTCCGTAACTGATCGCTCCCTGCCAGAGCCGGTATACGGCAAATCCATAACAGGCATAACCAATCACCTGCCCCACCAGGGAAGTGATAATCGTGCTGATGGACTGAAATTTATTCTGACGGGAGGCCACATCCATGGTCTCCTTCTGAATCTCATAGAACTTCTTCGTCACCTGATCCAACATTCCAAAAGCTTTGATAAACTGCAGATTCTGGAAAGTCTCCTGATCAAACACCGTCCGGTCACTGGACAGATTCTGATTCTCCTTCTGGAAATCCCGCATTTTCTTCGTGGTATACCGGGAGGTGAAAAAAGAAATGGGGGCACCTGCCAAAGCCAGAAGAGCCATCGCCGGATCATGACGGATCATGACGATAAACGCTCCTCCAAAACTTACCAGGGCCGTCACCGCATTGGGGAGAAAGGTCAGTACACTGTTGGCCACAGAACCTGCATCTCCATTGACCCGGTACAGAAGATCTCCCGATCGGTATCCCGCCAGAGCCTCCCAATCCGTGTGCAGTACCTGCTCATAGATATCTGCCCGGATCTCATTGGTCACCTTCTGGCGGACCCGAAAGGAGATCCTCATCTTCACCGCGTTGACAAAAATCTGCCCCACACCCACGCCCACGTAAGTGGCTGCCACCTGGAGAATTCCGCTGGAACTTACCCCCGTCACTGCATCCACCAGATCCCGGCTCACCATGGAAGTGCCCAGCCCCAGGATAGAACCCGACGCCCCCAGAAGCACATAGATGACAATCATCAGCCAGAACCGCCGGACATATATGTACATCCAGAGCATCTCAGAAATCAATTGTTTTAACCTTCCCTCACGAATTCGGGTGAGGATATGCTTCAGTTTCTTCATGCCGCTCCTCACAGGCACATACATGCCCGCCAAGTCTTTCGTCTGCTAAAACAGTAGTACTCAAAACTATCTTTTTTCAAAAAAATTTCATTCCTACGCCCGTCCTATCCCCAGACGCGGGAATGAAATTTTTAATTGCCAAATAAAGTTTCCTCCGTCAAGCGCACTGCTTCCACATCTGGACGGCAGGATAATTCATAGACTGGGATGGCGCTCAGCAGATGGTCTAAGGTCTCCAGACACAACTCCATGCCATTTTCCAGCCACTGGGGATAAAACACGTTGTTGGATACCGCCGTCACCTTCTCAAAGCCAGTCAGCTCCCGGATGGAATTCTCCGATTCCTGCTTCAGGACAATCATGGCATGAACGGGCACACTGGTATTCTCACAGTAGGGAGAAGAACCATGCCAGGGAGTTCCCCAGCCAAGGAAGTTCTCTTCCGTTTCCTGGACAAACACAATATCACCGTTGATGATCAACGCATCCCGGTATTTGTTCCAAAGTTCCGCCTGGGTAGTCTTGCCGATGCCGGAAGGGCCGAGGAACATGAGACCACAGCCTTTATGTTCGATTAGGGAACTGTGAAAAATTATTCCTTTTTTCTTTGTTACATGAGTACAAAACATATCTAGAAGAAAGTTATCTGCTTCCTCCCCTTTCTCGGATATAATCAGCCTGCCTTCTGTCCATTCTTTGTTAACAGCAAAAATGCTCAAATGGTTTATTAGTAATTGAAAATTAATACCATCAAGTTGTACGAATGCTGTACCATAAAAAACAGGGGCATTGAAACTGGCATACGCAGAAAAAAGAGGGGGAGCCTGCGTCTTATATACTTGATATTTTTCCCAACAATATCCCAGCAATAAATTATCTTCTATTTTTAAATTATAATTTGCAACCTTATAAACACTCATCATGCCTCTGAATGATCAACATCCATACATCCACTATCTACTCCGACTGCGTTGTAAAAATTGTCCCATCCCTCTAATGTATAATTTTGTGCCCAATAAGAAAACACAGCATCGAGATTTCCATTTTTTGCTACATAGTCAGCCACATCTTCATCCGACTCAAAATCCGTATACATATTAGTCGGACTTCCAGGTATATTTTGCATCCACCCTCGACCGGAAAATCCGTCTTCATTCCACATATAATAAATTCCTCGAACAATAGAAGCTCCCGAGGGAATCTCATTACTAAATGTAGAAACGGAATATGCACTTACTTCTTCATAAGAAATTGCTTGCTCTGCTCCTTGCATATATCCCATTCCCCTTTCTCATCGTCATAATATTTCTTCACTTTGTTGCAAAACTCCTCTGTCACCCGGTGTGGGCTGCCGCACTCGGCGGCGAGGGTTCCGGCGCACTTCATACACGCCTTCTGTACTTTACAGGTCTTACATTCCTCAGGCCAGTCCAAAGCCTCCTCATACTGAATCAGCTCCTTCCAGGCCTGTGAAAACGCCCGGTCACGGACGGAGAGATCCGGCTCATTCATAAAGCTGCAGAACCGCATCATCCCGTTCCAGGTCACCCAGTACCCCAGACGGTAGTCCTTACAGTAGGTACAGGGCTTTCGTTCTATATTCACCGGCGCCTTCTCAAGGCGGTACCGGATCTCTTCTTTCTTCTGTTGTTCCAGTTTTTCTTCCACCCGAACCATCCTCGCCTGGCTGTCCGGATTCCGCACAGTGGCTTTCACGCCGCCAGTGCCCATCCAGGGAAGCCGGTTCTGATATGCGTAATAGGCCATCCTCGGCACATCCTCCAGATTTTGGCGGATCACCGTGCTGATAAGCTGAACAGGAATTTTAAGCTCTCTCAGTGTCCGGATTCCTCTATCCACTCTGGAAAATCCGTCTTTGACACGGCACACCTGCTCATACACCTCATCATTTGATCCATAGAGGGTGATCTTCACAGCCCTGGGTGGGTACTCGGCCAGAAGATCAGCCATGTCCCCCTGGATCAGAGAAGCGTTTGTCTGAAGCGTGATAAAAAATCCCATCTGTGTCAGTTCCTTCCAGATTTCCGGAAAATCCGGATGAACCAGAGGTTCGCCGCCGGTAACACACAGCCAGACAGTTCCCGCCTCTTTCGCCGCATGGGCCGTCTGGATCCATTCCTTCCCGGTCATCTCCCTGCCGTACCAGGGGATCTGCTTCTCATCAAGGTGCACATAGCACATACGGCAGTTGAAATTACAGCGGGGCGTCAGTTCGAAAGTTCCTGAGATGGGAATGGCATCCTGATATGCTTTCTCCCAGACTGACTTATAGAAGGGATCCAGCCATTCCATCCGCCGGCAGGCCGGCTCAAATTCATAACTCATGGCTGTCACCTTTTCTCGGGCATCCGGACGAAGACTTTCCCCCGGACAACACCGTCATCTAAGATATTGTTATCGGCCAGCGTCTTCAGGAATTTTTCAATATCCGCTGCCGCTTTCTCCCTGGTCACTCCTTCATAATGCTCCAGAATTCTCTCCACCAAGTCTTCTTTCTCAAACTCATGATCCTTCATATACTCCCACAGATAAGCCGCGGAAGACGATATGTAGACGATGGAAGTCACTTCCCGGACCCGCTTTCCCGTAGGGACGATCACATATTGTCCTGCGACTTCTCTTAGCATCAGTCCGTCTTTTAATTTCATGTTCCTTCCTCCTCCATATTCAGTACCACGCGCAGAATGAATTTTTCTTCTTCACTCCATGCTTCCACACTTCCCTGGTACTTTCTCGCAATCATCTCAATGCTTTCCATTCCATAGCTTTTGACAATCTTTCTCAATGTCCCGGCTGGAATACTGTTCTCTATTTTTATCAGGATACTTTTCTTAAACTGCCTCACAATCACCCGGATCACCGGGCTGGATCCGCTGCACTTTCCGCAGGCATTCAGCGCATTCTCCATGGCATTGCCAAAGAGAACAGTCATATCCACCATATCAAAAGGATAGGTCTCTTTGACCTGAATACTGCACTTGGTATGAATTCCATTGTTCTCCGCCTGAATCACATAATACCGGAGTATCCCATCCAGACAGGGATTGCCGCAGATCTTCTTTTTCTCCATTTCTTCTGTCTCATAGAGATAATTTCCAATATAATCCTGCAGCTTTTTCACCTCTCCATCCTGAGCGAGAGTGTTCATAGTCCGCAGATGAAGACGCAGATTGTGCCGGCTGCGTTTTTCCTTTTCGATGCCGTCACACACCCACTTATACTGCTGTTCATAGGAACTTAATCTGGAACGCATATCCTCTTTTTCTTTTTCCAAAATCAGGCAGACAAAATAGATAAAATACGCCAGAAGATCGCATACGATAAAGCAGATCATCCAGACACTCAGATAGATCTTGGAACTGATTGTGGAAACTTGCATCGACAGATTCGCTTCCATCTGCATGGCGATAATGATCAACCCCAGAATCGCCACAGAACAAGAAGTAATAAAATTCAGCGTTTTCTTATTTCCCTGGACAAGCTCCTGGACATTTCCATACCGCAGGAAACGGTAAATCCACGGAAAGCTCAAAAGTGTCACAATTGTATAAGTCACAAGATCTCTGACCGAATAAGGCGAGAACATTCCTATTGGCATAGGCCTCATGAATTTCACCGTAATCTTGTTCGCGATATAGATTAAGATCCCATACTGGACAACCAGCATATACAAAAGAGTCTGCCCTCGGGTTTCTTTCTGCAGCCCCAGAAAATAGACAAGAGTCATACCTGCCAGTCCGGCGGCGAAGATCAGATTTCCCAGATTCATCACTTCTCCCCAGCTGACTCCCTGGCTGCGCAGGATTCCCAGATAGCAGGAACCTCCGGCATAAAAGGCAGCCACAGCTGCACACAGGAGAATCAGAAACCGTCTCTTCTCATAGCGCAAAGAATCCGGCTGAAGCGGCAGGTATGCCAGAAAGATCATTGGAAAACTCTGAAGCATATAGCCGCAAAATTGAATCAGTACATATGTACACACAACTTGCTCATTCATCGGTCAACTTTTATTCCTCCATATAATGTTTGAAAATATAGTCATTATATTTCCGTCGGTTCTCTGCCCGCTGCCTCCGACTGAGCATAAATACCATCCCCTCCACTTCACAGGAATCTGTGTTCATCCGCTCCACAGCCTCCATATTCACAATCACACCACGGTTGATGCGCAAAAAGCGGTCATCCAGATTTGTCATAAACATCTGGAGGCTTTCCCGAACCTTAATTACAGCTCCCGTCGCCATGTGGATGTACAGATAATTGTGCATGCTTTCTATATAAGTAATCTTCTGGTAAGGAACCTCCTGTTCCTGCTTGCTGCTTACATCATAAATCGTCAATTTGGAAACTACTTTTTTCTGAAAACGTTCCTTTATTTTCCAAAGCAGTTCTTTCTGATAAGGCTTAACCAGATAATAAAAAGCATTCAACTCGAATGCTTCCGGCCCAAACTCTCTGCTGATACTGACAAGTACAATCTCCATCTCCGGGTGGAACTCCCGTATTTTCTTTCCTGCCTCAATGCCTCCTATTTTCTGCATAAAAATATCCAAAAACACCAGATCATAGGTCTCACCGACGTCGATCTGAGCCAACAAATCCTGTCCGTCATCGAATAAAAAGAACTCCGTACCCGGCCAGACAATTTTCAACAATTCACACAATTCTATGCGGTCATTTTTATTATCATCACACACTGCAATTCTCATAATTTACCTCTTTATCATTATATATGTGCCATTTTTTTCCTTCCAGTACCAGTTATCCCAATTCGTTACCATTTATCCCTCACTGTGTATGAATCCAGTTTCTTAGTAATACTATAAAGCAATATCTTATTAAAAATATATTTTCATATCATTTTTTTCTATTTTTGGTACTTTTGCCACTTATCCCATTTTTTTACCAGTTGTCCCATTTTTCCCTGACTCTATGGACTTTTCTGGAAATTCACGCTATAGTGAAATCGAAAACAGCATGAATTTTGGAGGCTTTTTATGTCGAGTCAGCAGAAAAATCACCGTGAGAAGAAAATCCGGATTCCTGGAATTCTTCTCGTCGTATTTATGTTTTTTATTCTGATCTTTTTCGTATCCGTTGTCTTTTCCACTCAGATGCTGCCGGCCGCTCTGTTGGCCATCGTCTGTGCGGGATGTCTGATTTCCTTGCTTCTCACTTATTTTCTCACCAGGGATCTACGGCACAGAATCCGATTTGTTCTAGGTGTAGTCTGGAGTCTTCTCTGTCTGGTCCTATGTCTGTTCGCCGGTTACTATGTCCGCCAGACTCAGGATACTCTCCAGAAAGTTTCCTCTCCCCGCGTACAGAATTCCATCATCTCTTTTTATGTGAAACAGGAAGATCCCGCCGAAAACCTTTCGGATGCCGCCGATTACACCTTTGGCATCTTAAAGACCCAGGACCGAAGCAATACCGATGAAACCCTGAACCAGGTCAGCGCCGAGCAGAATCTCACCTTACAGACCCTGGAATTTGACGGACTGACGCAGCTGGCTGACGCTGTCCGGGACGGCCAGATTCAGGGCATGGTTCTGAACCAGGCTTATCTGGATCTCTATGAAGAACTGGAAGGATACGAGACATTTCCAGAAGAAATCCGCATTCTCTCCACCCAGCAGGTGGAACAGGTGGTGGAAAATGTGCTTTCCCAGGAGGATTCTTCCGATTCTGTGATCAACATCTACATCAGCGGAAGCGATACCCGGGACAATACGCTCACCAGCCTGACCCGCAGCGATGTGAACATCATCGCCAGTGTCAACACAGATACCGGAGAGGTGCTTCTTCTGTCCACGCCAAGAGACTATTACATACCTCTGTCCATCTCCGGCGGAGTGCCGGACAAGCTGACCCATGCGGGAATCTATGGTGTTCAGGTGAGTATGGATACCCTCTCCATGCTCTATGACATTTCCATCGATTACTATTTCAAGGTGAATTTCACCGGATTCGTGGATATCATCAACGCTCTGGGGAACATTGAAGTTCAGTCTGACTATGAATTTGACGCTGGCGGATATCATTTTACCGCAGGCACCAATGTGCTGGACGGAGACGCCGCCCTGGCCTTTTGCCGGGAACGTTACTCCTTCAGCAGCGGAGACCGGCAGAGAGGCCGCAACCAGATGGCCGTAATCAAAGGGATCATCCAGAAAGCAGCCAGCCCTGCTATTCTGACTGACTACACTTCCATTCTGGAAGGTGTACAGAACTGTATCGATACCAATATCCCTTATGATCTGATGGCGGAGCTGGTACGCCAGCAGCTCTCACGGAAAACCACCTGGAACGTCACCACCTACAGTGTCGATGGAACAGGAGACAACCAGGTACCTTATTCCATGAGCTCCCGTGTCTATGTGATGGTTCCTGACATGGCCACCGTGGAACACGCAAAAGAACTTCTGGCCCAGGTCGCCGGTAACTGACCCGCGCCTTTTCCCTGATGACCGAAGCAGCCTTTACAGGCAGGCTTTCTGTAATCGGAGTCAATCTGTCTTTGGCAGTTTGTCTCATAAATTTATTTTGTGTCTCCATAAAGAGAAGTGCCGACAGGCGGTTTTGTCCTCCTGCGGCACTTTCTCTTTCTTTTGAAAAACTTTTCTTTTTCAAATTCCGAATAAATCTTTTTCATTTGCTCATACTACCCTCAAATGAGGTGATTCATATGCGACTGAAACTGGAGCAGAAAACCATTCTGATCACAGGCGTGGCTGGTTTCATAGGCTCCTGTCTGGCAAAACAGCTGCTGTCAACCATATCTGCCGTGAAGATTATCGGCATCGATAACCTGAATGATTACTATGACGTGAAATTAAAAGAGAGCCGTCTGATTAAGCTTCGTCTCTACCCGAATTTTGTCTTTCTCAAGGGTGATCTGGCGGATAAGTCTTTTGTGGAAAAAGTCTTCACCCAGTATTCCCCGCAGCTTGTGGTCCACCTGGCAGCACAGGCAGGGGTCCGCTACAGCCTGGTCAACCCAGACGCCTACATTTCCTCCAACCTGGTAGGCTTTTTTCACATTCTGGAGGGCTGCCGCCACTTAAAAGAGACTGCCGGACATCCCGTGGAGCACCTGGTCTATGCATCCAGTTCCTCCGTATACGGCAGCAACCAAAAGCTTCCCTATTCTGTGGGAGATCCGGTGGACCACCCGGTGAGTCTCTATGCAGCCACCAAGAAATCCAACGAACTCATGGCGCATGCTTACAGCAAACTCTATGAAATTCCCAGCACCGGCCTGCGCTTTTTTACCGTCTATGGCCCTGCCGGGCGGCCGGATATGGCCTACTTTCGATTCACCGACCAACTGGTACAAGGAAAGACCATTCAAATCTTCAACTATGGAAACTGCAAACGGGATTTCACCTACATTGATGACATCATCGAGGGTGTCATCCAGGTGATGAAAAAGCCGCCAAAAAGCGGGGAAGAAACGGTGCCTTACAAGATTTATAACATTGGAAACCATCACCCGGAGAATCTTCTGGATTTCCTAGAAATTCTGAAACAGGAACTGATCCATGCACAGGTTCTTCCCCGGAATTATGATTTCCAGGCCCACACCCAACTGGTTCCCATGCAGCCTGGGGACGTGGAGGAGACCTATGCGGACATTGATGATCTGATACGTGATTTTAACTTTCGTCCGCACACCAGCCTGCGGGAGGGCCTTCGGACTTTTGCCTTCTGGTATAAACGGTATCGGGGCGGTATCTTATGAAAAACAGGAAGAAAAAGCCCCTCCGTTCTCCCAAGCTCTGCCTGGTCTCCTCCTCTGGCGGACACTGGGAACAACTGCAGAAGCTAAAACCTCTCACAGCCAAATATCCTGGTTTTTTTGTGACTGAGCGCACCCGTTTTCCAGTCTCAAAGGGCATTTATCGAATGCTGCAGACAGATGGCAAAGATCCCCTGATGCCCGCCAAAATGATCTGGAATTCCCTCTACGCCCTCTACATCTGGATGCGGGAAAAGCCGGATCTGGTCCTCACCACAGGAACCATGGTGGCCTATCCTTTTTACCTTCTTTCGGTGCTGTTTCATAAGAAATTTATCTTTATCGAGACTTTTGCCCGGGCAAATCTGCCCACAGTGGCAGGACAGAAAATGCAAAAACATGCGGATCTTTTCTTTGTCCAGTGGGAAAGTCAGAAACGATTTTATCCAAACGCCATCTACAGGGGGTGTCTGTATTGATTTTTGTGACTGTGGGATCCCGGAATTATCCCTTTGACCGGCTGTTTCGCCGGCTGGATGAGCTCTGTGAACAGGGAATCATCACCGAGGAAATCTTCGCTCAGACCGGGACTTCCACTTACCATCCCAGGCATTACCGCTTTCAGGATTTCCTCTTCGCAGAAGAGTTTGACCGGAAGATACGAAAAGCTCATATTGTGGTAAGCCACGGAGCGTCCGGCTCCATCATGAGGGCCCTGCACCACGGCAAAAAAGTCATTGCCGTCACAAGGCTGGCCAAGTACAAAGAACATATCAACGATCATCAGATTCAGACGAACGAAGCATTTTCCCAGAATGGCTATGTGCTGATGGCCGATCTGGAGCTTCAGAATCTCGGAGATTGTTTTCAGAAAATCTATGAAAAGAAAGACCACTTAAGGCCCTGGGAGAACAAAGATCCCCTGGCCATTGTCCGTCAGATTGACACATTTATACAGGAGAACTGGGAGGGAAGAACATGGATTTCAGCCAGATAGAAGCAGCGGGAAAACAACTGTTTGAACGGTATCCCCGCACCCGCAGAATCTTAAAGAGAGTTTATCACCTGGCAGGACGTCTCTTCTCCCGGGAACATATCCGTTCCCGGGGACATCTCGTTCGAATCACGCCGAAAGATTCCTGGGAGTATTTCTATGGATACTATGATAAGTCACCGTGGGACGCCACCGACCGTTATCTGCTGGCTCTAAGGGCCCGGTGTACCTGGCGCCAGCCCGCTCCCGGCCAGAGCGCGGTCCTGGTTCTCCTGGACATGGAAAACCCGGACAAAGTCCGCCGCCTCGCTGTCACCCATGCCTGGAATGTTCAGCAAGGCTGCATGGCCCAATGGCTGGGGCCCGACAATCACAGCCGGATCATCTACAACGATTTCCGGAACGGCCGTTACTGTTCCGTCATCCTTCAGGTCAAAGACCGCACGGAAGAAAAGGTGCTGCCCCTGCCCGTCTACGATGTCTCCCGGGACGGTCATTTCGCCCTGAGCCTGGATTTCTCCCGGCTTCACCGTCTCCGTCCCGGATATGGTTATTCCAATCTGCCGGATACGACCGCCGGGCAGCTCTGTCCGGATTCCGCCTGCATCTGGCGGATGGATCTTCAGACCGGAAAGGTCATCGAACTTCTCCGGTACACCGATCTGGCTTCCTTTATGCCTTCCCCTTCCATGGAAGGCGCCGAGCATAAAGTCAACCACCTGATGATCCGGCCGGATGGAAAACGTTTTATGCTTCTCCACCGCTGGATCAAAAACGGCAAGAAGCACACCCGGCTGGTCACCGCAGACTGTGACGGTCAGAATCTTTGCAACTTAAGCGATGATGTCTTTGTCTCCCATTGTTTCTGGAAGAACAACGAAGAAATCCTGTCATTTCTCCGCAAAAAAGCCACCGGAGACCACTACTATCTCCTGCGGGATCAGTCTTCTGTCTACCGGATGCTCTGGCCTGACCTGACCCGGGACGGCCACTGCAGTTACTCTCCTGACGGTAAGCTGGTCATCACCGACACCTATCCTGACCGGAAGCGTCTGGCCTCGGTATATCTCTGTCAGGAGCATGAGGACAAAAGTCAGAGAATCGCCCAGGTGTATTCCCCGTTCCGCTATGACAACGACTGCCGCTGCGATCTCCATCCCCGTTGGAACCGCAGAGGAGATACCATCTGCATCGATTCTGTCCACGAGGGAAAACGAGCCATGTATCTGCTTCCCCTCCGTGGCCTGGATCTCTCATAATCTTGTATCTGTCAGACTTCTGGAAGAGTTTCGTCTTCCGCCATCTGGAAAGGAGGCTTTATGGATCCCGCAATCCGAATTGTAATCCCCTGCCACAACTGTGCCAGGACCATCTGCCGGGCGCTGGATTCCCTGCATCAGCAGAGTTTTCAGGGCTTTGAGGCTATACTAGTGGACGACGGATCCACCGATGACACCTGGAAAATCATCACACAGTACGCTGCCCATTCTCCGTTAAAGCTCCTCTGCCTCTCTCAGAGACATGCCGGTGCCGCCGCTGCCCGCAATCTGGGCATGGAAGACTGTACAACACCCTACCTGATGTTTCTGGACGCAGACGACGTCTATCACCCGGACTTGATCCGCTGCCTCTATCATGGAGTCGGACACGGATGCGACACTGCTTTCTGCCTGACATCCCGGGACGTGGACGCAGTCTTTTCGGATGTCCGGTCTGTCCCTGCAGATTGTTTTCACCGTCTCGCCATCGATGAAGCCATGGAGTATTTCATGTATCACAAAGAACAGATTCATTTCACTGGTTTTCTGTATTCCAGGGAAATCCTGACCCGGCATGCGATCCGCTTTCGCTCCGGAGTCTGCTACGGCGAAGACCTGGAATTTGTCTGGAAATACCTGGCCCACTGCACCAGTGCCTGCCTGGTCCATGCCCGTCTGTACGGCTATGAAAATCACCCTGCTTCCGCCGTCCACCAGGTACGTTGGAGTAAGACAGACCTGGCCGACGCCATGCTGCGCACCGGCCAATATCTGCGAAAACAGCATCCAACTTTCGCTGATTCTTTCTCCTCCTACATGCTGCCCCGGTCCATGTGGACTGTAGCCAAGACCTTCGCCCTGGGAAGAAAATGGTCCATGTACCAGCTCTTTTGTCAGCGCTACCATCTTCGCCCTTATATGAGACAACTGGCCGAAACCGCCCGCAGCAGGCCCCTTCGGCTCACTGCCAGGCTCTATCTTCTCAGCCCCCGGCTTTTTTATCACGGAGTGGGAATGATTTCCCGGCTTCGAAAAATGAAACTGGAAAGAAGGAATTCACACCATGCCGACCATCAGCGTACTGACCAGCGTCTACAATGAGACTCCCCAAGAGATCTCTCAGGCCGTCCGCTCCATTCAGGGACAGACCTTCACAGACTGGGAGCTGATCCTGATCAATGACCATCCCGGCCGCCAAGAACTGGAAGAACTTCTGGCCTCTCTGGCTCTGACAGATCCCCGTATCCGTTTTCTCGCCAACCCCAAAAATCTGGGACTTGCCCGCTCCATGAACCGGGCCGCTGCCGCGGCCCAAGGACGCTATCTCGCCCGCATGGACGCAGACGATATCAGCGCGCCGCGGCGTCTGGAAGAAGAGCTTGCCCTGCTCATCCGGGAAGACTGCGGACTGGTCTGCTGCCGCTTTCAGACCATCGATGAAGGAGGCCAAATTCTCTCACAGGAAAGTCCATACTATACCTCCCGGCAGCTTCAGGCCCTGCTGCCCTTCCGAAATATCATCCACCATCCCACGGTACTCATGCAAAAAGAACTTTTCTTTCAGGCCGGGGGATACCGTCCCTATCCCTGTGCCCAGGACTATGATCTCTGGCTTCGTCTCAGGCAAATGCAAGTGAAGATGGCGATGCATCAGGAAGTCCTCTTCTCCTACCGGATCCGCGGCAGAAGCACCACCGGACAGAAGCGATATCTCCAGGCACTGACGCTGAACTATCTAAGAGAAGCCTTTCGAAAGGAGTACAAAACCCGCACCGAACTGCCCTTCCCGGACGCTTACGCAGCATACCTGCACCGTCACGGTTACCACCGATGCCGGTCACAGAACCGTTTCGACAAAGCCACGTATCTTCTGCAGAACTCCTGGAAATCCTCCCCTGCAAAAAGGCTCTGTCTTCAGACTCAGGCAGCTTTTCTGTCCGGCGTCTACCGCAGAAATTTTCTCTATCAGATTCAAGCAAAGAGGTTGAAAACATGACGAAATTCAGTATTATTGTGCCGGTCTATCAGGCTCAGTCCTGCCTGGACCGCTGCATAAAAAGCCTGCTTCGGCAGACTCTCTCCGATATCGAAATCATTCTTGTGGATGACGGAAGCACAGACCAAAGTCCGTCCATCTGTGATCACTATGAGGCAGAAGATCCCCGCATCCAGGTTATTCACAAACCCAACGAAGGAGTCAGCGCCGCCCGCAACGACGGTCTTTTGGCCGCCCGCGGGGAATGGGTCATCTTCTGTGATTCTGATGACTGGATGGAACCTTACGCCTGCGAGCTGCTCTGCCAAACAGGCACAGAAAAACATGTGGATGTGGTTCTGGGCGATATCCATCTGATCCAGAAAGAGCGCAAAATTTACAATCAGTTTTTTGCCGAGGAATTCGTCTGGCGTTCCCGGCGCAGACTGGATGACCTCGTGGCAGCGGACATCTACCAGGCTTACTGTCCCCTGCCTCCCTCCACTCCTTCCATTGGATACGGCGGCCCCTGGAACAAAGCGGTACGGCGGCAATTTCTCCTGGACCATGAAATCCGGTTTGACACGAAACTGGGAGGAATTTTTGATGACATCCTGTACACCGCCTTTCTGTATGCCAATGCCTCCGGCGTGGCCTATGTGCAAAGGCCCGTGTACAACTACGTCCTGAACCCCTCTTCCGTCACCCGCAGCTACCGGCCTGACACCCTTGCCGTCAACCACCGGATTTTCCAGGCTTTCTCCAGCTTCATCCATTCCCACGCGCCAAACAAACGCTGGGAACAGGCTTATCAGGCTATGGTAATCCGCCGTTTGGAAGAAAGCCTGCGTCTGTACTTCTTCCACCCATCTAATGAGATGCCGCGGTCTGCACGCCTGGCTCTGCTGCGGAAAACCATCCGTACCAAACCATATTTCACAGCACTTCGAACCGTGGAAAAGCGAAAGCTCACCTCCAGTCAGCGAAAGATGGTATCTCTTCTGCGTCTTCACTGGATGGGAGGACTTTGGATTCTCTATCAATTAAAAGTCATCCTGAAAAAGATTTAAGGAGCATCCCATGAAACGTTATCTGAAAGCCGGCAGGCATGAGACTGCCTATTTAACCGCATTTGCCGTGTACATCCTGCATCAGGTTCTTAGCTACTCTCTCTACGTGAGCCTGCTTCCTGATGCGCTCTTCTGGTTTCTGAAACTTACGGCCGCTGTGCTCTTATTGTCTGCCCTTCTTTTGCAGGGCAGACTCTCTGTGCAGGAGCTTTTGACCGATGCTTTTTTGACAGGTCTTGGAATTCTCGCCGCCATTTACAGCCGCCGGGGATTTTCCCTGCTGCTCTTGCTGCTGTTCCTTCTGGCCGCAGGCTCCCTGCACTTTTGGCGCCTGCTCAAAGTGAACCTGTGGACACTCCTGGGAGGCTGGCTGTTGGTGACCCTCTCCTGTCTGGCCGGACTCATCGAAAACCGTACTTATCCCCGCCCGGCTCTGGGAGTTACCGCCCAGACACTCGGCTTTAACTACTACGCCTATCCCACCATGATCCTGTTCACCAGCAGTGTGATTTACCTGGTTCTCAAAGGAAAGAAAACCTCCTGGTTCTCCCTGCTTTTCGTGTTCCTCCTCAACGCTCTGGCAGCCCAGATCTACACCACCCGGATCTATCTTTGGGCCGTCACAGCTTTTGAAGTGTACCTGATCCTGGCCTGTAAATTTTCCTTAATCTCCCTGAAAAGCCGCCTTTTTCTCTATCTGGCACGGTGGGGACACCTCCTTTGCTTCCTGGGATCTCTGGCTCTTTATACCTTTTATGAAAGTTCCCATCCTCTGTGGGCCGCCCTCAATGCCGCCCTCTCAGGGCGTCTTCAGCTTGGCAGCCAGGGACTTTCTTCCTATGGAATCCACCTGTTCGGCACGGAAGTCATCATGTACGGAAACGCAGAACGGGTCTATGGAAATGTCTCCGCACAGTCCAATTACATTGACAGCGGTTATCTCTATACCCTGCTCGCCTATGGCATTTTGTTTACCCTGCTTTTACTCCTCTGTTACACCTGGATTTTTCTGTATCTGTACCGCCAAAAAGAAGTTCTTCTCTACGGCTGGCTTGGACTGTTTATGTTCCTGAATATCTTCAACAACTATCTGCTGCTTCTGGAAATCAACCCGCTTCTGCTTCTGACTCTCACCGCTGTCCGAAGCCATGCCCGCCTTCCCCGCAGAATGTACGGACACACATCCAAAGCAGAGACTGCTTTCCCCGCAGACACACAAAAAAGGAGTTCACCATGAAACGTATCGCCTATCTGGATGTGGCAAAAGGCTTCACCATTCTCACGGTGATTCTGGGCCACACCCTTCCCGCAGGAACCCTCAAAACCCTCCTGTACAGTTTTCATATGCCTTTGTTTTTCTTTCTGAGCGGATACTTTTTTAAACCCCTGCCTTTTCCTTCACTCATTCGAAAAAAAGCCCGCCAGCTTCTCCTCCCCTATGCTTTTACTTCCCTCCTTCTGGTGCTTTTTTCCTCTCTTTTCCTTTTTCTCAAAGGCCGGTTGGAAGAGATTCCAGGCAACACTACGAAACTTTTCTTTGCCAGTCTCTACGGAAGCGGACTGGATGTCCACACCCCCTTTTTCATCCCTCAAATCGGGGCCATCTGGTTTCTTCTTGCCCTGTTTTGGGGGTTCCTTTTGCTGAATACCCTTCTCCTGCTTCCCCACCCTCTCCCTCTTTTGATCCTACTGTTTGTTCTGGGGCTTTGCACCCCACCTTTTTTCTGGCTTCCCTTCTCCTTCCAGCCAGCCATGACTGCCACCCTGTACCTCTTTATGGGCTACCAGACCAGACAGCGAAAACTTCTGGAGGCCCTGCGAAAACGCCGGACTCTCCCCTTACTTCTCCTGATTCTATGGTTTTTCCCGGCCCTCCTGGGCGGCGAAATCATACTGGCAGGAAATGTATTTCCCCACATCATCCTGAATCTTCTAAGCTCCACAAACGGCATTTTCACCTTCCTGCTGCTCTCCTTCTTCCTCTACCGCCGGACCCGTCTCCTGTCCGGCTACCTCCAGTGGATGGGAAGCGAAACTCTGCTGATTCTCTGCGTCCATCTGCTGGAACTGCGGCTGTTTCCCTGGTATCTGGTACGAGCTTTTCTCACTGATACCCTCTGCTTTACCGGCTGGCGCATTCCCGCTGCAATTGCCCTGTGCAAGACTGCCATCGCCACCGCCGCAGTCTATGTGAAACATCGCTGGAATTCTCACCCCCACAGAACTTATTTCATATTTTAATCACATAGGAGGAACCATCCATGTCATCATTTTTTCACACACATTCACACCCTGGCTCTCTGAGGCGCAGCTTCCTCATGAACATGCTCCTCACCGTCTCTTCCCTTCTCTTTCCCCTGATCACCTTTCCCTATGTCTCCCGGATCCTCCTCCCCGCCGGCTACGGAAGAATCTCCTTTGCCGCCTCCGTGATTTCTTACTTCACCATGCTCGCCCAGCTGGGAATTCCCGTCTATGGAATCCGCGCCTGTGCCGGTGTGAGGGACAATCCCGCCCTGCTTTGCCGGACCGTCCGGGACATCTTCTGGCTGAACCTGGCTGCCACCGCCACCGCCTATCTCGCCTTTTTCACAGCCCTTCTAGCCACCCCCAGACTGCACCAGGAAAAGCCCCTCCTTTTGCTGCTCAGCCTGAATATTTTTCTTGGCACACTGGGCATGGAATGGCTGTACAAGGCACTGGAACAATATACCTATATCACCCTGCGCTCCCTGCTCTTCAAGCTCTTGGCCCTTATCGCCACCTTTCTTCTGATTCACAGCTCTGACGACGTTCTCCTCTACGGAGGAATCTCCATCTTCGCCGCCTCCGCCTCGAATCTATTAAATTTTCTGAATCTGCCACGCCTGCTTCCACTTCCCCCTCCCGGGGGCTTCTCCCCGGTGAGAAGCCTGCCCCGGATCCAAGAACATCTGAAATCCGCCCTGGTTTTCTTCGCCATGTCCTGCGCCACCACAGTGTACACCAACCTGGATACCGTGATGCTGGGGTTTCTCTCCTCCGAGACACAGGTGGGCTACTATACCGCTGCCGTCAAGATCAAAACCATCCTGGTTGGCATCATCACCTCCCTGGGAGCTGTCCTTTTGCCCAGGGCCTCCTACTACACCCAAAATGGTCTGCGCCCGTCCCTACACCGCCTTCTGGGAAAGGCTTTTCACCTGATCCTTCTGCTTGCCCTGCCCCTGACCTCCTATTTTCTTCTGTTCGCCCCGGAGGGAATCATCTTTCTCTCCGGCCCCGCCTACATTCCGGCCGTGACACCCATGCGGATTCTCATGCCCACATTGCTGCTCATCGGTTTGACAAACCTCATGGGAATGCAGATGCTGGTTCCCTCCGGGAAGGAAAAATCAGTTCTGTACTCGGTAACAGCAGGCGCCCTCGTCAACTTGGTTCTGAACCTGCTCCTGATCCCCCGCTTCGCCTGCACAGGAGCAGCCATAGGCACACTGGCCGCCGAATCCGCGGTTCTGCTGATTCAAACCCACATTCTCCAAAACTCCCTCACCCCCATCCTTCGCCGGGGATCTTTTCGCCCGCCGCTTCTGGGAACCCTGGCCGCCACTTTCGTCTGCGCTCCGGTAAAACTGCTTCATCTTCCCGCTTTTTTTGCACTGGCACTCTCCGCCCTGCTCTTTTTTCTCACCTACCTGGCCGCCCTTTTCCTCCTTCAGGATCCTCTGGCGCAGGAAATCAGAAGACGGCGCTTGCCCGGCAAAAACAAGGATTGACAAACCTTTACGGATTCTCTAAGATAGGAATGGCAATTTTTTACGTGAATTATCATTCTATTCCTTCAAGGAGGAACTTCACTATGAAATTCAAAATGAATACTTTGGAGAAAAAATGGGTGCTCTACGATGTGGGAAACTCTGCTTTTACCTTGCTTGTCTCCACCATCATGCCCATTTATTTCAACTATCTGGCCCAGACTGCGGGAATCTCCGATGTGAATTATCTGGCCTACTGGGGCTACGCCACCTCCCTCTCCACCATCCTGGTGGCATTCTTGGGACCGGTTCTGGGAACCGCCTCCGACACCAAAGGATGGAAGAAAAAAATCTTTCTGATTACCTTGCTGATCGGCGCTGTGGGATGTACATTTCTTGGATTTACTCAGTCCTGGATCTGGTTTTTGCTATTGTTTATCCTGGCAAAATCCGCCTACTCCACAAGCCTTGTAATCTATGATTCCATGCTCACAGACATCACGGACGAAGGCCGCATGGACGAGGTCTCCGCCCGTGGATATGCCTGGGGATACATCGGAAGCTGCATCCCTTTCCTCATCAGTCTGATGCTTGTCCTCTTCTATGAGAGCCTGGGAATCACCATGGAGACTGCCATGGGAATCGCCTTTTTGCTGGTGGCCATCTGGTGGGTTGTCATGTCCGTGCCTCTGTTTCGCTCCTATGAGCAGAAACACTATCAGGAGAGCACCCATCAGCCCGTCCGCTCCTGCATGCGAAGACTGGGACGGATCCTTTCCGACCTTCGCAGAGAACGAAAAATCCTGCTGTTTCTCGTCGCATTTTTCTTCTATATTGATGGCGTCTACACAATCATTGACATGGCCACCGCCTACGGAACTGCCTTAGGCCTTGACACCACAGGACTTCTTTTGGCTCTGCTTCTTACGCAGATTGTGGCCTTTCCCGCCGCCCTGATATTCGGGAAACTCTCCCGTCTTACGGCCACATCCAGACTGATCCTGATCTGTGTCTTCGCCTATTTTCTGATCGCCCTCTATGGCGTCAGCTTAAAAGAACAGTACCAATTCTGGATCCTGGCCGTCTGTGTGGGTATTTTCCAGGGAGCCGTCCAGTCCCTGTCCCGCTCCTATTTTGCCAAGATCATTCCCCCAGACAAATCCGGGGAATACTTCGGCATCTACGACATCTGCGGCAAGGGCGCCTCTTTTGCGGGAACCACCCTGGTATCCGCCATCAGCCAGTTCACCGGCAGCGTGAACCTGGGCGTGGGCGCCCTGTCCATCATGTTTCTGATCGGTTTCGTCTGCTTCTTCTTCGCAGACCGGGCTGCGTGACACCCCAGACACAGCCGGCAGCTCCACAGAAAAAACAGGCCGGACAGGAAGTGAATCAAAACACCTCCTGCCCGGCTGTTTTTATTATTCGAAGTTTATTTATTTCTGAATTTAAGAAAACACATATGTTTTATACGACAGCTTCTATCAAAACTCTATCACCAAAAGTCATTTCTTTCACACCTATTTCTTTCTTCTTGTTAAAACAAAAACTGATCCTATATCCTTCTTTTAAATCATAATATTCCAAATAATTTAGTAACTGTCTCTCACCCCGGGTATGATATGCGTTTCCTCTCCAGATTTTCATCTCAATCACGTATTGCTTGCCATGATAATCCACGATAATATCCGTTCGTTCCTGATTACGCGTCTGAGCCTCAATATAATAATTTCCTGTTCCATTGATAATCGGCTTTAAATATAAAAGAAAATAACGACGCCCGTCTTCCTCCAGAAATCTTTGGTTTTGGTCACCATAAAGTTCATGAAAACAATGGACAAATTTTTCCAAAATCACTCGGACATTCAAATCTCCATTTTTCAAAAATTCTGTTTGCAATTAGCACGAAACCATCTTTTATTTTTACAAATCCAAACATTAATGCCATACGAATTTCGTAGTCATCCGGATTAAATACGATACTTTGACCTTGAAACAAGAGGCGATAAATCAACTGTCTCAATTCAGGGTATTCCTTCATCTTATTGGTAAGAGAATCGAATAGAGGCTTACCTCCCCTGTGAGAATTTTCACTGCCTCTAAAAGCCCCGCTTGTGTCCACCTCTCTTGCCAACTCTCATTTTCCACCTCCATCGGCAGATATTCGTCCATAATCTTGCACAGTCTAGATACCAGATAAGGATACCCGGATGTATAATCGTAAATCCTCTGCGCCATCTGAAGAACATCCATTCCTGAATGATGATCCGATTCGTATTCCACTAACATACCAGCAATGTCCTCCGCCGAAAAACTCATATCCACCAGAAAATCAGCCGCGATGTTCCATGGACTATTATATTTGTGCTCTTCCTCCGGGCGGATTTTCATTCGAATCGTTTTAATATCATACACCCCTGCCAAAATCACCGACTGAAAAGTAACCGTCTTTCTGCGTTTTAAATAATACCCTCTAAGCTGCGAGAGGAAATCCAGAAATACTTGGTTGTTAGAGGCACTGTCCACTTCATCAATCATCAAAACCATCCTTTTTTCCGTTTCTCTACACCACATATTCAGTGTCTTAAATAAGAAATAAAGGGAATTCTGACCATCGCTGTTTCTCACAAATTTCTCCAGCTCCGTTTTTATTCTCTCTGGCATCTGGTTCGAATATTCCAAAAGTTCATTGGAAAAAGAAGCTACGAACTTCTCTTCCTTTTCAAAAGAATCAAAACTTAGCATTTGAAAGTCCAGACTGAGTACCAGATAATCATCCCTCAGATATTTTTCCAGTGCCATAAGCAAAGTGGTTTTTCCATACTGTCTGGCACGGTTAATGACAAAGTACTCTCCCGCGTCTACCATAGCTTTTACTTTCTGAAGACGGCCTGACAAATCTACCATATAATGCAGCTTTGGATCACAATATCCATTCACATTGAAATATCTCTGCATCTTAAGACACTCCTCCTTCCTGCCATCCTGTATTCGAAGTCAAACTTCTATGACAAACAATTCTTCTTACCATAACAATTGTAACACAACCACTGCACCCACCTCAACACTATTGACAACAAGTATGCACCCCGCAAGACACCCACCAATGCACGCTGCAGGACACCCCATTGCACCCCGCAGAACACCCGCTGTAGTTCACACATCATTCT
>ERZ1643247.153-NODE-153-length-94256-cov-10.912581_pt1 | contig 94256 bp, 87 predicted proteins | sample MGYA00579264_ERZ1643247 | MGnify/ENA primary metagenome ERZ1643247 (study PRJEB29033, sample SAMEA4952262) | chicken gut metagenome | biome: Broiler Chicken; feature: Gastrointestinal Tract; material: Caecum | place: Ireland | collected 2018 | study: Broiler... | reverse complement strand
GATGATCATAACACATTTTTCATTTTCCAGATTCATTGTCACGTAATTCCTTTCTTTTATTCATTGAACGAGTCTTTCGGACTTTGAAAAATTTTCCGATAGGCGCCAGGTGTCAGCCCGATAAGAGCATGAAACGTGTTGGTAAAATGGCTCTGGTCGGAAAAACCAGTCTGAATGGCAGTTTCCAGCAAAGAGGACCCATGTTCCAGAAATTCTTTTGCCTTCTCGATCCGCACAGACTGAAGATAACGATAGGGAGTGATTCCCATAGATTTGGTAAAAGCGCGAAGGAGTGTGGATTTACTCAAACCGGCACACTGGCATAACTGTTCCAGGCATAAGTGTTCCCGGTAGTGCTGCCGTATGAAACTGCAGACCTGACCGACCTCCTGGGGATAATTTTCGCAAATCTTGGGAGAAAGCACTTGGACATACTCTTCCAGAAGACAGGAGAGCATGAGATAGAGATTTTCTTCGCGGTCAAATTCTCCGGAATGTTCCATGATTGCCTGATGAAGCAGACGAAAATAACAGGCAGGCTCTGTGCGTGAGAGGACATTCTCCGTGAAAACCGGGAGTTCCCTGCGGCCGGTGATATCTTCCGATAATTTCAGCATGAGAGATTTAGAAAGATTTAATCCCCGGTAGCTGAATGTTCCCTGACTTTTCTGAGCGCAGGAATGACTGTCTCCGGGATTGAAGAGAATGAGATTTCCTCTTTGGATTGTGTAAGAAATATTTTTGCAGAGTAAAGTGCGCTCTCCCTGTTCCACAAGTCCGATGACATAATACTCATGGATGTGATTGGGAAAGGGCTGGGTAATTCCCTGGAAGCAGTAGGCTTCCAATTGCAGTTCTCTGTCATATCGGACTGTCCGGCTTTCTTTTTTCATGGATCTTTGCCTCCTTGCAAGTCTATTTTAAGACGGAGCAGGGAAAATGTCTTGTAAAATATCATCATTTTGATATGATTACAGTAAGACAAAAGGGAAAGAGAGCGAGTTTTGAATGGAGGTGCGGATATATGAATACGATGAAGGTGGCATTGCTGCAGACGAAGGTATCAGAAGATAAAAGGGAAAATCTTCATGCAGTGAGAGAGAAGCTGCGCAGTCTGAGAACGGAGAGGCCGGATCTGGTCACATTGCCGGAGATGTTTAACTGTCCTTATCAGACAGATTTATTCCCGGCGTACGCAGAGAGAGAAGGGGGAGAGAGCTGGCAGGAACTTAGCAAAATGGCAAAGGAAGAGAAGATTTATCTGTCGGCTGGATCCATCCCGGAAGTGGACGAGGAAGGAAGGGTGTACAACACGGCCTATGTATTTGACCGGGAAGGACGTCAGATTGCCAAACATAGAAAAATGCATCTGTTTGATATCAATGTGACTGGCGGGCAATATTTCAAAGAGTCTGATACGCTGGCGGCAGGTGACAAAGTAACCGTGTTTGACACAGAATTTGGACGCATGGGAATCTGTATCTGTTTTGATATTCGATTTCCGGAGCTTTCCCGTCTGATGGCACAGGAGGGAGCGCGGATTATTCTGATTCCAGGGGCTTTTAATATGACCACAGGGCCGGCACACTGGGAATTATCTTTCCGTGCGCGGGCCCTGGATAATCAGGTATACATGCTGGGCACGGCGCCAGCCAGAGATCTGGAGAGCAGTTATACATCCTGGGGACATTCGATTGTGACAGATCCCTGGGGAAATGTTCTGGGCCAGCTGGACGAGAAAGAGGGAGTGTTGATCCAGGAGCTGAATCTGGATGAAATCACAAGGATCCGCAGAGACCTTCCTCTTTTGGAAAGCCGCCGTCTGGATTTGTATCGCTTGGAAAAACTGTAAATTTTAGAAAGAGAGAAAAATGTCCGGAACCTGAACAGCAGGAACCGGACATTTTCATTGTTTTTTTAGTATAAATGCATATAAGAATTTATCTCAGTTCAGAGAAGCATATCTGTGCTCCTTTGGACTGAATGTCAAGGGAGTACTGTCTGGGATAATACCTGGTGGAGAAGACAGCCTCTCCGTCATTGACAAATACTTCCACGGAAGAAACATCTGCGAGAATGGTGATATTCTCGATGTGATCCATATCCAGATACCGGATACCACGGCCGGCGGAAAGGCCGTTTTTATCCGGATTGGCAAAACGCATTTGGAAACGATTCTGTTCATATTCCAGGATCAGTTCTTCGCTTAAACGGACATAAAAATGATTGTCCAGGATATTTTGGATACTGACCAAATAGGCTGTTTTTCCTTCTGCCTGAAAAGAATGTTCAGCCTTTTGGGTCTGAGTGATCTGCCGCTTCAGCTCTTGTACCGGGCGCTGACAGATTTTTCCGTCTTTTGTAAAGATTTCCCGGGGAAAAGTAAAGCAGTGCTGCCATCCTTCGTCAATGGTGGGCTGATTGCCATATTCTTCACAGTCCGGCATTCCCATCCACGCAGTGAGAACGATCCTTCCGTCTTCCGTCTGAAAGCTCTGGGGGGCGTAATAGTCAAATCCATAGTCCCACAGATGATAGGAGGAAAGCTGGCAGTCTCCAGTCAGATCTCCTTCCACCAGAAAGTAGCCGGACTGATAGACATTCCGGTCTTTCCAGATGCCGCCATTCAATCCCTGCACAGACGCAGAGAGAATCTGATACTCATCTATGGAAAAATAATCCGGACATTCCCACATATAACCGAAATCATAAGGGGTTTTGATTTCTTTTTCTGCTTTCCAGTGGACTTTATCTTCCGAAGAGAAGAGTACTGCCATTCCCACATCATTTTTACTGCGGGCGCCCTGGAGCATGTAATAGCGGTTATCTTGTTTCCAGACTTTTGGGTCACGGACATGGCAGCTGAGGTTGGAGAGATAGTCGCTGTTTTTCATTAACAGGCGCTTGCGGCCAAAGGTACTTCCATCACTGCTTGTCACCAGAACGGTATTTCCTTCTCTTCCGGAATGTACATAGTCGTAGTCACCGTCTTCCAGTTTCACATTTCCCGTGTAGTACAGATACATAGTATCCTCTTCCACGAAGGCACAACCGGAATAAACACCCGTGCAGTCAAAAGGCTGATCCGGGAAAAGGGCTGCGCCCTGATAATCCCAGTGAACCATGTCTGTACTGGTGGAATGTCCCCAAAGCTTCAGACCGCCTTGGGGGTCGAAGGGGGAATACTGGAAAAATGCGTGATAAACATTGTGAAACTGACACAATCCATTGGGATCATTGAGCCATCCCACCGGAGGCATCAGATGAAACCGCTGGCGGTACTGCCCGCAAAAAGAATGGGATTCTGCTTTTTTCACTAAGCTGCTCAGGTCTTTGGTCATTGCATTCATAGTTTAACCGACACTCCTGTTCTTTAGTCTTTTTTATATTTCATAATAGAATCTGTGGGTGTGATTTGTCCAGGTTCGGCTTTTTCCACAGAGGCAAAATCTTCAGCGTTGGTAAGAATCAACATGGTTGTCGTGGGATATCCTGCAGATCGGATCGCATCCAGATCCGCTTCAATTAAAACATCTCCTGCGTGAACCTGATCGCCGTCTTTTACTTTCTTGGTGAATCCGGCACCATTCATCTGTACGGTGTCGATTCCAATGTGAATCAAAAGTTCGCCGCCGGCCGGTGTGATCAGGCAGACTGCGTGGCCAGTGTCATAAATATTGGCAACTTGTGCGTCGCAGGGGGCCAGGATGGCTCCATTCTCCGGTTCAATGGCAATGGTGGAACCGAGAATCTCTGCGGCGAAAGTATCATCGCTCACATCTGAGAGAGGAATAATTTTGCCTTTTGCAGGACTTACGAGAGTTTCCTCACAGGGGGTATTCTGCGTTGCAATTTCTTCGGCATTATTCTGGGGCGCTGCAGGTGCGGCAGCTGTTTCCTGGGCTGCAGGCTTCTCATCTTTGTAGAGAATGAAAGAGATTACAAAGGCGACACCGACAGCAATAACCATCTCAATCACATATTGAAGGGGCTGATTCAGGCAGAGCAGGATTCCAAAGATACCTGTCACGCCGGTTCCGCTGGCTCCCAGTTGTACGATGGAGGCATAAAGAGCTCCGAATCCGCCTCCGATACAGCCTGCGATGAAAGGCTTGAAGAAACGCAGGTTGACACCGAAGATGGCCGGTTCCGTGATTCCCATGAAAGCGCTCAGAGAAGAGGGAAGAGCCAGGGATTTGATTTTTTTATCTTTGGATTTCAGGGCAACGGCTAAAGCTGCTGCACCCTGTGCCACATTGGCGGCACTTGCCAGAGGCAGCCAGTAGGTGACACCGTATTGTGCCAGCTGTCCAATGTCAATGGCTGTATACATTTGATGAATACCGGTGACAACGGTGGGGGCATACAGAGCGCCCATGACCAGACTTCCCAGTCCAAGAGGCAGAGTCAGAAGCCACTGGATGGCACTGAGGACTGCGTTCTCAGCCCAGACGAAGACAGGGCCTACGGCAGCCAGGGTCAGATATCCGGTCACAAATACACTGACCAGAGGTGTCACAAACAAGTCTAACACTTCAGGAACAATTTTATGTAATTTCTTTTCAATGACAGACAGCAGCCAGGCCGCGATGACAACCGGGATGACATGGCCCTGGTATCCGACCATATCAATATTGTAGAGGCCAAAGAATACAGACTGGGTTGCCTGTACTCCCTGCTCGGCGACTGTGTAGGCGTTCTGCAGACTGGGGTGAATCATGATCATACCGATGACTGCGCCCAGATAGGGGTTGGCACCGAACGCTTTTGCTGCTGAGAAGCCGATCAGAATCTGCAAAAAGGAGTAGGCTGTGTTACTGAACAGATCGGCAAAGACATAGATAGAACTGGAAGTACCGATGTTCAGATATCCGTTGGAGATCATGAAATTCAGAGTGTTCATAATTCCCATCAGAAAACCACTGGCCACGATGGCAGGGATGATGGGAACGAAGACATCTCCCAGCAGCTTGATGGCACGCATGAAGACATTTTGCTTCTGGGCGGCAGCTTCTTTTGCCTCAGCCTTGGAGCTGGCAGTGATTCCGCCGAGCTGTATGAATTCATCATAGACTTTGTTGACAGTTCCTGTGCCGAGGATGATCTGAAGCTGTCCGGATGCCTCAAACACACCCTTGACGCCGTCCACATTCTCGATACTGGTTTTGTCGGCTTTCTCATTGTCTGCAATGACAAGACGAAGTCTTGTGGCACAGTGGGCCGCAGACACAATGTTCTTGCTTCCGCCGACAAGATTTAGAATTTCCTGTGCGGTTTTTCTGTAATCCATAGTTTCTCCTCCTCAAACAAAATGTGTAATCGATTTCATGTATTAAGTTTAATAAAAAAAATGCCATTTGTACAGATGGCATTTTTACTAATTTTAGAGATTTGTTTTTGTATAAAATTTAGATGTTTCTAAGCTCATATCCAAGTTTCATTTGAATGGGAATATTCTGGTCCTGTTCCAACATGTCTGTGATCAGTTCAGCGCCCTTGATTCCACTGGTTTTATAGCCAAAATGCACGGTGGGAATTCCTCCGGTCACGGCTTTCAGGAACTGGTTATCCCCAAAACCGGCAACGGTGATCTTTTCTCTTCGCTCAGGAAAATGTTTTAAGATTGCTTCCAGAGCTCCGGCCGCTATGGTGTCGGTAGCACAAAATATGATATCGATATCAGAATATTTTTTCAAAAGTTCACAAGTCTTTTCGAAACCGGATTCGATGGTAAAGGAAGCTTCAGCCCGGCAGTCTGTTCCAAGAGATTTTCCCGCCTGCTGCAGCCCGGCATTCAACCCGTCTTCCCGGCTGGCACCGGCAGCCAGATCTTCCCGTGTGACTGCCAGGTAGGCAATTTTTCCGCGGCTTTTTCCTGCAAGGCGGGATGCAAGCTCCTTGGCAGCCCGGTAATCGTCATGAAAAATGCAGCTGGCATCCTGTGTGTGCTGCCCGATGACAACGATGGGAATTTTAGATTCTTTCAGAAATTTCCGATGTTTTTTGGTCAGGATCGTGGCGATGAGAATGATTCCGTCCACCGGATAATTTTGGAAAATCTCCATGTATTCCAGTTCTTTGAGGGGCTGGTTGTCTGTGGTGGCAAGCAGCATGTGATAATTGCGCTGGCCGAGTACCTGTCCAATTCCATCGGTGATACGGCTGATGGATTCGGAACTGATTTTGGGAACTACGACGCCGATGAGGCGGGAATGTTTCGTGCGCAGAATTCTTGCCTGAATAGAGGGACGGTAGCCGGTTTTTTCGATTACTTTTCGAATTTGTTGCTTTTTTTCTTCGCTCACATACCCGCCGTTTAAGTATCTGGATACTGCCGCACTGGATACACCGGCGAGCTGGGCGATTTCTTTGATTGTCATAATTTTGCTCCTGTAATTTTTATAAGACATTTCGGATGTTTTGGATTTATCCGTTCCAGGACTCATAAGTGAGTCTTGAATTCATTATAACACAGGAATTCACAGTGACAAGTCTTCCAAAAATCAGCCGTCAATCCATGCCTGATCAGGAGTGATTTCTTCGATCAGAATCTTGCCGCGGTTCTCCGGGTATTTCGACTGATGATATTTGAATACCATATGAGTCTTGTCGAGCTGTCCCAGAATCTCGATTTTTCCCTTGGTGTTGCTCAGCACATAGCGGACCCCTTTGCCTTGTCCGTTCTGCATGTATTTTGCTTTTTCAACAATCTGATAGCCTTCCATCAGAGGAACCTGAAAATGTCCTCCGACTCCGGAGACAGGACGGCACTGGAAAATATAGTAAGGAACGATTCCCCAGCTGGTCAGAAGCTTTAAGATCCGACCCATGGTCTCGGAATTGTCGTTGACGCCCCGAAGGAGAACGGTCTGGTTTCGAAGCACTGCGCCGGCGGCCTGAAGTGCTTTGATTGCTTTTTTGGATTCCTCAGTGAATTCATTGGGATGATTAAAGTGAGTGACCACATAGATCTGTTTTTGGGCAGAGAATTCACGGATGATATCCAGAAGCTCCGGGTCATCGTAGATTCTTGCGGGAAATACGACAGGGGTTCTGGTGCCGAAACGGATCAGGTCCAGGTGATCGATGGCACTGAAGGTCTCCAGATACCGGCGAATGGCACTGTTGTTGATCAGGAAGGCATCTCCGCCGGAGATCAGCACATTGGTGATTTCGCTGTGTTTCTCTATGTAGTCAGCCATCTCGTCAAAATTTTCCAGTATTTCGTCGTTGGGAACTCCCACAAGTCTCTTGCGGAAGCAGTGGCGGCAGTACATAGCACAACGGTTGGTGGACAGAATCATGGCTGTCTGAGCGTATTTGTGCTGCAGACCCGGCATAATGGTGTTGCTTTCCTCACCGCTGGTGTCGAAGGTTCCGGAGAGGTCGTTTTCACTGATTGTCGGGATGCACATACGGCGGATGGGATCCTTCGGATCGTCACGGTTAATAAGAGAGAGATAGTATCTGGTCACAGTCATGGGAAATTGTTCCAGAATTTTATCCATCTGAACAGTCTCTTCATCTGTCAAGTTCAGGAAATCTTTTAATTCTCCTGCTGTTGTCATGTTTTCTTTTAATTCATCTTTCCAGTTCATGCTGACACTCCTTTGCAAATTATTCAAATTACATATTATTTCACCAACTGCCCCCGGTTTGCTGAAGTGAAAAAATGTAAATATAATTTATTGTAACAAATTTTTCGGCAATAAAATGTGAATAAACAGTAAATAAATCATAAAAAAATAAAAAAATAGGATAATTAATGCTATTCAGGTGAATTTTCCTCAGAAATTGCTGAATGAAATACGGTTTCATAGGAAATCTGCGCTTTTGCGGCAGCTTCGGCCACATCCTGATATTCTGGTTTTATTTTTTCAATTCCATATCCCTTGTAGTGTTTCAGACGGATTTTACCATAGGGCGTCTGTTTTTCTGTAAAATAATAGTCCAGAGTATAACGGTCATAGAGAAGTTTTCGGACTCCGGCAGTGGTCGTGTGAGTCAGTATCAGTTTCGCCATCTCTTCCGTCTGTTCAGGACGGCAGGACACACACAGAAGAGTACCGGGACGGTTCTTTTTCATCTGAATAGGAGCCGTAAACACATCCAGGGCACCGGCATTCAACAGGATTTCCTGGGCATAGCCAATGGCTTCCGCAGACATATCATCCAGAGAACAACGCAGCTCTGCGATAGTCTGGCTGGAATGGTGCAAAGAAGAGGAATGATCCTGCCAGAAAGCCCGCAGAATGTTCGCAGCAGGCAATTCTTTTGTACCAAGACCGCAGCCAAGACGGTCATACTGGATAACCGGATGATCTGTGAACTCTTCCACAAAAGAGCGCAGCAGTGCCGCGCCAGTGGGAGTACACAGCTCTCCTGAGATGGTTCCGCTGTAGAAGGGAATGCCCTGCAGCAGTCTTGCGGTGGCCGGGGCCGGGACGGGAAGAATTCCATGGGCGCAATGCACCTGTCCGCTTCCCACGTGAATGGGGGAGGCGAGAATCCGGTCCGGTGCCAGTTCGTCCAGAAGCATGCAGGTACCGACAATGTCTGCGATGGCATCCAGTTCTCCTACTTCATGAAAATGGATCTTTTCAACCGGATGGCCATGGACAGCGGCCTCAGCGTTTGCCAGAGTCTGATAGATTTTCTTTGCCTTTTGGCGGACATTCTCTGGGATGTCCAGAGAGTCAATAATATGATGGACGGATTTCAGGGTACTGTGAGTGTGGGGATGATAGTGATGAGCCTTTTCCTGAGGATGTACTCCATCTTCGTGATGTTCATGGCTGTGCTGAGAATGAGGCTCCCTGTGTGGTGGTTCTGGCGTTCCGGGAAGATCCTCGCTGTGCTCTTCCTGTCCGTTTATGTAGATTGAGACATGGGTTCCGGATATGCCGCACCTGGCATCCGTCTTCCATTGAGCCTGCATGTGAGGAATTCCAATCTGATTAAATTTTTGGATCCATCGGTCTTTGTCGGGAATCAGGTCCAGAAGGGCACCCAGGAGCATATCTCCGGAGGCTCCCATTTTACATTCAAGATATAATGTTTTCATTAGTCATCTCCTTTTCTTGGTGTCAAATCCAGCAGAACTCCCTCGAAATCCTGAGCGAGAAGCTGGTTCAGCAGAGTTCTTTGTTCTATAGCCTGGGAAAATTGAGATTCTAGAAGCTGCAGCCTGGCGTATCCGTGGAAGACACGAATGCGAAAATCACGGTAGCCAAGTACGGAAAGCTTTTGTTCGGCGTTTTCAATGGCAGACAGTAACTCAGAGGTGATGAGGGAGCCGGACGGAATTCGGGTGGCGAGACAGGCATAGGACGGTTTATCATAGGTGAACAGCCCTGCTTCCCGGGAGAGGCGTCGTATCTCCTGTTTGGTGAGGCGGCATTCCCGCAGAGGGGAGCGGACATTCAATTCGGCGAGAGCCTTCATTCCGGGGCGGTCATCTGCCTGGTCAGAGGCATTTGTTCCATCGAAAATGACAGAATATCCGTCTTTGACAGCCTGGTCCGCCAGAGCATGGAACAGAGCTTTTTTGCAGTAATAACACCGGTTAGCCGGATTGGAGGCGATGACCGGATCTTCCAATACATTCAATGTGATGATTTTCAGAGAAGCGTTCAGCTGTCGGGAAAGTTTTTGGGCATCGCGAAGTTCAAATTCTGGCTGAAATGGGGTTTTTACGAAATACGCAGTCACGTCACAGTGATTTTGTACGGCTGCGTAGAGCAGATAAGCAGAATCTACACCACCAGAGAATGCAAGGGCGAAATGAGAATGTTCCTGCAGATATTGATCTAAAACTTGGGTCATTCAATCAGTCCTTTCCAAAATTACAATTTAAGTTTAACAAAAAATTAGGTTCTTCGCAAGTTGAGAAATTTGTGATATACTTCCGCCATAGGAACCGGAGACGTAAGATAAGGAGGATAGCAAGATGAAAGTATTGGCAGTGATTGATATGCAGAACGATTTTATTGATGGAGCTCTGGGTACGAAGGAGGCAAAAGCAATTGTCCCGAAAGTTCGGGAGAAGATACAAAGATACCGCGGCGAGGGCAATCTGGTGGTGTTTACCAGAGATACCCATCAGGAGAATTATTTGGATACCCAAGAAGGGCAGAAACTTCCTGTTCCCCATTGTATCTTCGGAACAAAGGGGTGGCAGATTGCAGGGGGACTGTATCAAGAAGGGGAAAGAATCGTGGATAAGCCGGCTTTTGGATCTCTTGAGCTTGCAGAGTATTTAAATACCATAAAAGATCTTGAAGAGATTGAACTAGCGGGGCTTTGTACGGATATTTGTGTGATTTCAAATGCCTTGATTTTGAAGGCGAAGATGCCGGAAGTACGAATCTGTGTGGATCCATCTTGCTGTGCCGGAGTGACTCCTCAGAGCCACGACAATGCGTTGAAAGCTATGCAGGTCTGTCAGATTGAGATTTTATAAGCGAGGGAAAAAGAGTGGATTTTGAGTATAATCTGACACAGTGGCTTCTCTTTTTTTATATCTATAGCTTTTTTGGCTGGTGTATAGAGTCTTCCTATGTGTCCATTCGGAAGAGAAAATTTGTAAACCGGGGGTTTATGAGAGGACCTTTTCTTCCTCTGTACGGATCCGGGGCAGTCTTATTGCTGTTTGTGACCATTCCGGTGAGAGACAGTCTGATTCTGTCTTTCATCTTTGGAGCTGCGGCAGCCACGGTTCTGGAGTATATCACAGGAGCCTGTATGGAGGCTTTGTTCAAAGTGCGGTACTGGGACTACAGTAATAACCCATTTAATCTGCATGGGTATGTATGTCTGGGGACCTCTCTGGCCTGGGGACTTCTGACCATTGTCATGATCCGGATTGTCCATGAACCTGTGGAACATCTGGTTCTGTCTATCAATCAGACGGTGCAGGATATTCTGGCAGCAGTTCTGACGGTCTATGTGACTGCCGATATGGCTCTGTCTTTCAGAGCAGCTTTGGACATCCGTGCTATGTTGGAGAAGATGACACGGGTAAAAGAGGAGATGGAGAAAATGCAGGGCCGTCTGGACGCGATGATCGCTTTTGCCGGGCCAAAGATGGCAGAGAAGAAGGAAGAGATTCAGAACCTGCCTTATGTGGGTGAGATGCTGCAGGGAATCAAGACGAGGCTGGAGATCCTCCAGACGCGGGAGAGGGAAGATTCCGGTCCCAGAAAGAGTTTGGAGCAGTTCCGGGATGAGATTGATCAGATCCGCAGAAAGTATATTGTGATCCGGGAGCGGCGCAGCCTGTTGAGAGAGAGGCTGGGATATTACAGAAGAAGTATGTTGAAATCCCATCCATCGATTACTTCCAAAAAATTTGCCTCTGCTCTGTCAGAGTTAAAGGAGATTGCTCAGGAAAAAGGAGAAAAAAAGAAAAAATAAGAACTATAAAAGTAATGCCGTTCCATCATGGGCTTCCACGATGGAGCGGCATTTTCTGTCACACAGATATTTCTTGTCAAAAATCAGAATTTCGGTCACGAAGAATCAGGATAACACTGATGACAGCGGCAGTGAACTGGGACAGAGGAACAGAAATCCAGGTGCCGCTGATCCCTCCTGTCAAAGAAGGCATAAAAAGAAGAAGCAAAAGGAGGGAGACCGGTTCCCCGTAAATCAGGATATAAGCCCAGATATTTTTTCTTGTGGCGTAAAAATAAGCAGTCGATACACGGGATATGCTGATGAACAAAAATCCGCACAGGAAAATGGGAAGGATCTGTCCCACTTGCTGGCTGATATTTTCTGAGGCTCCGAACAGGACAGCAGTGTATCCGCGAAGGAAAAACAGAGCTGCCATACACAGAGCTGCCACAATCAGTGAAAATTGGTAAGCCATATTCCGGTAGGTCCTGGTGAGAGAAATCTTACCTTCTCCGTAAGTCAGACTGATTAAAGGCTGACTGCCATCACTGACACCCTGCATCAGAAGGATAATGATGGAACAGATGTAACTAATGGGGGCATAACAGGTAACTGCCAGGCTGCCGCCCACCAACGCTGCACTCTTATTGATGAGAATCAAGGTGATGTTCGGGGAGAAGGTGAGTCCAAACGGAGACAGTCCCACGCCTATGATTCTGCGGGTGTAGGTCAGAGCTTTCTTTTCGAAATGGAGAGAAGGTTTTTGCCGTTTGAATACGAAGAAACCCACACATACCAGGAAAGTCATGGCCTGTCCGATGGCGGTGGCCACAGCCGCCCCCATCATTCCCCAGGGAAAAACCCAGACAAACAGGTAATCCAGAAGAATATTGGTCAGAAAACCGGTGATCATTGCTGCCATGGCTATAACCGCTCCTCCCATGTTTCGAATCAGAGGTACCAGTCCGGTTCCAACAATCTGGAAGACCGCGCCGAAACTGATATAGAGCAGGTATTCTTTTCCGAGAGTAAAAATATCTCCGGTGGCTCCAAAAAGGCCTAAAATGTAAGAGGCACCGGCCAAGTATAGGAGTGTCAGCAGTACGCTGGCGATGCCAAGAAGAATCAAGGCCATGCCGTAATACTGCCGGGCTTCCTGATGATTTCCTTTTCCGATCTGAATCGAATATTCGATAGCGCCGCCCATACCGATTCCGGTTCCCACAGCCTGCAAAAAAGCCGTTAGCGGATAAGCCACATTGATGGCAGCTAAAGCATTGTCACCCAGGGCATTACCCACGAAAAATCCGTCTGCGATTGCGTAGACACCGGAGAGAGCGAACGCCAGCATGGAGGGGATCACGTACTGAAAGAAGGATCTTCGTGCGTTCATTTACGTTTTCCCCATCCTGCGTAAAAAATGAATGTTTTCATAAAATTTCCCCTCTCTATAGTCTGATTTCAGACTCATTATACGAGAGCACATATACAAAGTCAAGAAAAATTATTCCCGGAAAATCTGGATCTGTCGAGTCAATGGAGGAATCCCCTGGATACTTATTTTCGCAATATATGAAAAAAATGTAAGAGATATGAAAATTTATACACAAAAGAAAAAAAGTGTTGACAGAAAAAGGAGTACAGGAGTATAATGACCTAAAATTTTATAAGATAAACCGTTGAAGCGGAGATCAAAGTAGTTGTGCGCGCACAGAGAGTCCGGGAAGGTGAGAGCCGGATCGAAAAGCAGGCTGCCAAATGGACCGCTGAGGGCGCAGTCAAAGGGGAGACCTGAGTATTCTGCGACGTGAAGGCATACGTCAGTTGCCAGGGATATGATAGTATCTTAATAAGTGCGCAAAGTGAAGCTTTGTGAATCAAGGTGGCACCGCGGAGAAGTGTATTTCCGTCCTTGACAGAAGTGTATTCTGTCAAGGACTTTTTTTGTGCGATAAGCCCAGCAAGTAACGGAAAAGTTTCTTTTTCGCCAGGTGGTCAGACAGGAGGAGATTATGATTCCAACATTCGACGAAATTAAAAAACTTGCGGAATCCGGACAGTATGGAAGAATTCCAGTCCGCAGAGAAATTTTGGCAGACCGTTTCACCCCTATTGAGGTGATGAGAATTTTGAGAGCTGCCAGCAGGCATTGCTATCTGCTGGAGAGTGCATACCAGGATGAAACGTGGGGACGGTATTCTTTTCTGGGATATTCACCGATTCTGGAGCTCACCTGCGTGGATGGAAAAATGAGGATCCGGCATCTTTCTGAGGATATGGCACAGTCAGAAGAAGAGGAGTTCACAGAAAATCCAAGTGAAAAGATAAGAGAGATCCTTAAGAAATACAAAAGCCCCAAACTGGATGGTTTCCCCACGTTTACAGGAGGACTGGTGGGATATTTTTCCTATGATTATCTGAAATACGCAGAGCCCATCCTGCGGGAAGAAAAAGGAGAAGATTCCTTCCGGGATGTGGATCTGATGCTGTTTGACAGAGTAATAGCTTTTGACCATTACCGGCAGAAACTGATTTTGATTGCGGGCGTGTATCCGGGAGATTTGGAGAATTCCTACAGGAAGGCACGCAGGGATCTGGAGGATATGGAAAGGCTGCTGAACAGCCAGGCACGCGCGGACTTCAAGCCTCTTCGATTGAAAGAGGAGATGAAACCGGCCTATTCCAGGGAGCGCTACTGTGAGATGGTGGAGAGGGCCAAACATTATATTCGGGAGGGAGACATTTTCCAGGTGGTTCTGTCCAATCCTCTCAGGGCAACGGCTGAAGGCAGTCTGTTTGACACTTACCGGGTTCTGCGGACCACCAATCCGTCACCGTATATGTTTTATTTTTCCAGTGACGACATTGAAGTGGCAGGCGCTTCCCCGGAGACATTGGTCAAGCTGGAAGACGGAACCCTTCACACATTTCCGCTGGCAGGCACCAGACCGAGAGGAAAGACCTCCCAGGAGGACCAGGAGCTGGAACGAGAGCTCCTCAAGGATGAGAAAGAACTGGCGGAACACAATATGTTGGTGGACCTGGGGAGAAATGATCTGGGAAAAATCAGCAGACTGGGAACGGTGAAGGTAGAGCAGTATATGGGAATTGAACGTTTCTCCCATGTGATGCATATTGGTTCCACAGTGGCCGGAGAGATCCGGAAGGACAAAGATGCCCTGGATGCAGTGGAGGCAGTGCTGCCGGCAGGAACTCTGTCAGGGGCGCCGAAGATTCGGGCCTGTCAGATTATCCGGGAGTTGGAAGAGGAGAAAAGAGGAATTTACGGCGGAGCCATTGGGTATCTGGACTTGACTGGCAATATGGATGTATGTATTTCCATCCGTCTGGCATATAAGAAAAATGGAAGAATCTGTGTGCAGTCGGGGGCTGGAATTGTGGCAGACAGTGTGCCGGAAAAAGAATTCCAGGAATGTATCAATAAAGCCAGAGCAGTCGTGGCAGCTCTGAAAATGGCGGAGGGAGGCAGACTATGATTCTGATGATCGACAATTATGACAGCTTTGTCTATAATCTGTACCAATTGACTGGAAGTATCTGTCCGCAGATCGAAGTGAAAAGGAACGATGCGGTTTCGCAGGAAGAGATTGAGAAGATGAGCCCTGGAGCAATCATTTTGTCACCGGGACCGGGAAGACCTTCTCAGGCCGGTATCTGTATTCCGGCAATTCGGCATTTTGCCGGGAAAATTCCAATTCTCGGGGTATGTCTGGGGCATCAGGCTATCTGCGAAGCCTTCGGCGGAAAAATTACTTATGCGAAAGAATTGATGCACGGAAAGACATCAAAGGTGGAGACAGAGGCGGACAGTGTCTTGTTTCGTGGGTTTACAAATCCCGTAACAGTGGCCAGATATCACTCTCTGGCAGCAGATTCAAAAACTTTGCCCGGCGAACTGAAGGTGACGGCAAAGACGTATGACGGTGAGATTATGGCAGTGGAACATGTGAGTGCTCCAGTCTATGGAATTCAGTTTCACCCGGAATCGGTGATGACTCCCATGGGAAAAAAGATTCTGGAAAACTTTGTAAGCGTAGCTCACGCCTGAAATCGAATAAAACTTAACATAAATTCAACAGTGCAGGAGGAAGAAAAAAATGATTCGAGAAGCGATTATGAAACTGGCAAAAAAAGAAGACCTTTCCTATCAGGAAGCGGAAGAAGTTATGAATGAGATTATGGAGGGACGGGCTACAGATGTACAGATGTCTGCCTACCTGACAGCATTATCCATGAAAGGGGAGACCATTGATGAGATCACAGCCTCGGCGGCCGGGATGAGAGCCCATTGTGTGAAACTGCTCCATAATGTGGATGCGCTGGAGATTGTAGGAACCGGCGGAGACGGGGCCAATTCTTTTAATATTTCCACCACTTCTGCCCTGGTCATTGCCGCGGCAGGGGTACCGGTGGCAAAACACGGAAACCGGGCGGCATCTTCCAAATGCGGTGCGGCAGATGTTCTGGAAGCGCTGGGCGTTAAGATCACACTTCCGCCAGAACACAGTGCAAAGCTTCTGACCCAGGACAATATCTGCTTCCTGTTTGCGCAGAATTATCACATTGCCATGAAGTATGTGGCACCCATCCGAAAAGAGCTGGGAATCCGCACAGTATTCAATATTTTAGGACCGCTGTCCAATCCTGCGGGAGCCAACATGGAACTGATGGGCGTCTATGAGGAAGAACTTGTGGAACCGCTGGCCCAGGTCATGGCCAAACTGGGAGTAAAAAGAGGAATGGTTGTCTACGGACAGGACAAACTGGATGAGATTTCCATGAGTGCTCCCACAACGGTATGCGAGATTCGAAATGGATGGTTTCAATCGTATGAATTGACTCCGGAGCAGTTTGGCTACAGCCGCTGTAAAAAGGAAGAATTGGAGGGAGGTACTCCTGCGGAAAATGCCGGAATCACCAGAGCAATATTGGATGGATCTGAGCGGGGAGCAAAGCGTTGTGCAGTCTGCATGAATGCGGGGGCTGCTCTGTATATCACGGAGAAAGCCGGGACGATCGAAGAAGGGGTTCGCATGGCGGAGCAGTTGATTGACAGTGGGGCAGCGGCAAAGAAATTGGAAGAATTTATCAGGGAGAGTAATCATGAACATTTTAAATGAGATTGCCAAGAGAACGGTGCTCAGAGTGGAGGAGAAGAAAAAGAGCCAGCCTCTTTTTGCGCTGCGGAAAGCGGCGGAGGAGAATACGGTACAAGTACCGTCTTTTCGGAAGGCATTGACTGGGGAGGGCCTGTCCTTTATCTGTGAGGTCAAAAAAGCATCCCCCTCCAAGGGTGTGATCGCAGAAGACTTTCCTTATCTAAAGATTGCGAGCGAGTATGAGAATGCGGGGGCAGCGGCTATCTCCTGTCTGACAGAGCCTTTCTGGTTCCAGGGGCAGGATGCTTATCTGGAAGAGATTTCCCGAAAGGTCTCGATTCCAGTGCTGAGGAAAGACTTTACCGTAGATGAGTATATGATCTATGAGGCGAGACAACTGGGAGCCAGCGCAGTCCTTCTGATTTGTGGAATCCTGGATGACGGACAGTTGAAAGCCTATGGACAGCTGGCTGCTGAGTTGGGACTTGATGCTCTTGTGGAGGCACACAGTGAGGAAGAAGTGGAGAGGGCACTCAAAAGTGATGCCCGTATTGTCGGAGTCAACAACCGGGATCTCACGAATTTTCAGGTGGATATCCGAAACAGTATCCGGCTCCGGCAGATGGTTCCCAGGGAAATCCCTTTTGTGTCCGAGAGTGGAATACGCACAGCCCAGGACATGAGAGAACTCTATGAAAATGGCACAGACGCAGTGCTCATCGGAGAGACTTTGATGCGCGCCTCCGACAAGAAGAAAATGCTGGAAGAATTAAGAGGCGGTGCTGTATGACTAGAATAAAAATCTGTGGTCTGATGACAGAAGAAGATATCCGGAGTATCAATGAGGCGAGGCCGGATTACTGCGGATTTATTGTGGAGTATCCCAAAAGCCGACGCAATGTCAGCAAAGATCAGGTGGAGAGGCTGGTCAGGCTTCTGGAACCTGAGATACTTCCGGTGGGAGTCTTTGTGAACGCGCCGCCGTTCCTTCCGGCCAAGATGGCAAACGAAGGAACCATTCGGGCGATACAGCTCCATGGACAGGAAGATGCCTTTTATCTGCAAAGACTTCGGAAGCTGACGGATGCGCCGGTCATACAGGCTTTTTCCATTGCCACGGAGAAAGACGTGGAAGCTGCGCAAAGAAGTGAGGCAGACTGGGTTTTGCTGGACCATGGAAGCGGAGGAACCGGTGAATCATTTGACTGGAATTTGATAAAAAATATGGAACGGCCATTTTTCCTGGCAGGGGGACTGACACCGGAGAATCTTGTCCGGGCAGTTCACACAGCGAAGCCCTGGGCTGTGGATCTGAGCAGCGGTGTGGAGAAAAATGGCAGAAAAGATGCACAGAAAATCCGGGCAGCCGTGGAGGCGGTCCGAAAAATAAAAGGATAAGAGGAGAATAGAAAAATGAGCAAAGGACGTTTTGGAATTCATGGAGGACAGTATATTCCGGAAATTCTCATGAATGCGGTTCTGGAACTGGAGGAAGCTTATAATCATTATAAAAATGATCCGGATTTTAACCGGGAGCTCCAGGAATTGTTGAACGAGTATGCCGGCAGACCGTCCAGACTGTATTACGCCAGAAGAATGACAGAGGATCTGGGCGGAGCGAAAATTTATCTGAAAAGAGAGGATTTGAACCATACCGGAGCACATAAAATCAACAATGTGCTGGGACAGGTTCTGCTGGCAAAGAAAATGGGGAAAACCCGTGTCATTGCCGAGACGGGAGCCGGACAGCATGGCGTGGCAACCGCAACAGCGGCAGCTTTGATGGATATGGAATGTGAAGTCTTTATGGGAGAGGAAGACACGAAAAGACAGGCTCTGAATGTGTATCGTATGAGACTTCTGGGAGCAAAAGTACACCCGGTCACTACCGGAACTGCCACATTGAAAGATGCGGTCTCAGAGACCATGAGAGAGTGGACCAAAAGGATTGATGATACCCATTATGTACTGGGTTCCTGTATGGGCCCGCATCCATTTCCTACGATTGTCCGGGATTTTCAGTCCGTGATTTCCAGGGAGATCAAAGAGCAGCTGATGGAAAAAGAAGGACGCCTGCCGGATGCGGTTCTTGCCTGTGTGGGCGGAGGCTCCAATGCCATCGGAGCTTTCTATCATTTTATTGAAGATAAAAGTGTGCGTCTGATTGGCTGTGAGGCAGCAGGACGCGGCATTGACACGGCTGAGACGGCGGCGACGATTTCCACAGGAAGTCTGGGGATTTTCCATGGAATGAAGTCTTATTTCTGTCAGGATGAATATGGACAGATTGCTCCGGTATACTCCATTTCTGCAGGTCTGGATTACCCGGGAGTGGGGCCGGAACATGCATGGTTATATGATACGGGACGGGCGGAATATGTGGCAGTCACAGATGATGAGGCAGTGGATGCTTTTGAGTATCTGTCCAGAACTGAGGGAATTATTCCGGCAATCGAGAGTGCCCATGCGGTCGCCTATGCGAAAAAACTGGCGCCTACCATGGGAAAAGATCAGATTATGGTAATTAATATTTCAGGCAGAGGTGATAAAGACTGTGCAGCCATTGCCAGATATCGCGGGGAGGATATATATGAATAGAATAGAGAACGTATTTAAGGGGAAAAAAGCATTTATACCGTTTATCACCTGTGGGGATCCGTCCCTGGAAGTGACGAAGAAGCTGGTTCTGGCTATGGAAGAAGCCGGAGCAGATCTGATTGAATTGGGAATTCCATTTTCAGATCCCACAGCAGAAGGGCCTGTAATTCAGGCGGCCAATATCCGGGCTTTGTCCGGCGGTGTGACAACGGACAAAGTATTTGACATGGTAGAAGAACTGCGCAGCCAGACTCAGATTCCTCTTGCGTTTATGACCTATGCGAATGTGGTGTTCTCCTACGGCATCGAAAAGTTTGTAAAAAAGGCAGTGGAAGCGGGGATGGATGCGCTGATTCTTCCGGATATCCCTTATGAGGAAAAGGAAGAGTTTGCCAGTGTCTGCCGGGAATACGGGCTTGCGTTCATCTCTTTGATTGCGCCCACATCCCATGAGAGAATTTCCATGATTGCCGAGCAGGCAGAAGGCTTTGTCTATTGTGTCTCCTCAATGGGAGTCACCGGGGAACGGTCTGAAATCACATCGGATGTGCAGGGAATGGTAAGGCTGGTGAAGCAGGTGAAAGAGATCCCTTGTGCGGTCGGCTTTGGAATTTCCACACCGGAACAGGCAAAAGAGATGAGTAAATATGCCGATGGTGTGATTGTCGGCAGTGCCATCGTAAAATTGTGTGGAAAATATCAAGAAGCATGTGTGGAACCGGTGAGGGAATATGTAAAATCCATGAGGAAAGCTCTGGACTGATATGTGAAAGAAAGCCCCCTTGGTGTTAGAACGGAAAATACCGGAGAACACCAAGGGGACTCTCTGTCTTGGAGGAAACAAAATATAAAATTTTGAAGGTTAAAATCTCTTGATTTTTCTTGTGGTTGTCTTCTCGAATTCTGTATCCCGGACAACCAGGCTGTAAATTTTCTTCTGGGGTGCGGCAGTTTTGTTGTAGGCATCAATCATATCCTGAAGAGCTGCCCGCACATCTTTGATACGCTTCTTCTTCACATAGTCCTGATCCGGATAGATCTCTGCCTCGATCACACCATTTTTCTCTCTGACGAGGATCTCACCTACCAGACGGTTTGTGCTCAGAATATTCTCCAGTTCTTCAGGGGATACATTTTCCCCGTTTTTGGTGATAATCAGATTTTTCTTGCGGCCGGTGAGATAGACGAAATCATCCTCGTCCACATAACCCAAGTCGCCTGTTTTCAGCCAGCCATCTTCGAGAGTTTCTGCGGTCTCTTCCGGCATTTTGTAATATCCCTGCATGACACTGCTTCCTTTTACCCAGAGCTCACCGTCCACGGTTTTTGCCTCGCAGTTGGGAATCAGCTGTCCGACCGCGTCCTTACGGATGTTCCAGCTTACGGTAGTGCTGATCACCGGAGAACATTCAGTCATTCCATAGCCCTGCAAAATGGTGATGTCATATTTGTTGAATAAATCAATGTAGGCAGGATCCAGATAAGCTCCGCCGCTGCAGATGGTATGGAACTGTTTTCCGAATACTTGGCTTTTGACGATTTTGGCAGGAAGAAGAGAGGCTTCTTCCAATTTTTTTGCCATGGTCTCAATCATCAGAGGAACCATCAGGATCATTTCCGGTTTGAACAGTTTGATATTTTTCGCAACCCGCATCAGAGAATCATTGATACAGATAATCGCCCCGAGAGAGATTCCTTTTAGGATGTCCATACTCAGGCAGTAGGCATGGTGGATGGGAAGTACAGAGAGAAGCACGGTTCTCTCTGGAATCTTCATATCCAGGCAGGTGGCATTTTCTGCCACATTTCGATGGGTCAGCATGACACCTTTGCTCTTTCCTGTTGTGCCGGAAGTGAACATAATGGTACACAGCTGATCCGGACTGGGGATGGTGTCACAGACTCCCTGGTGCTCACGCAGAAGAGGCCAGAAAGCATAGGCCTGATTATCGTGACTCTCTTTTTGCATGGAGATTATAACCTTTAATTTCGGACAACGTTCCTTTGCCAGACTGGCCACATCTTTTCTCACTTCGTCATAGACAAGTACAGTAGAGTCAGAGCGCGCAATCAGATCACATACATCTTCTGCCGGGAGATTGACATCCAGCGGAACGATGACACTTTCACTGTTGACGGTTCCAAAATACGTCACGAGCCAGGGATAAGAAGTCGCTCCGATAACGGCGATGTGATTTCCCTGTTCGCCCAGATCCTTTAAGACACAGGAAAAGCTCTCACTGTCTTCTCTCAGCTGTGTATAAGTTTTGGATTCAATTTCATTTTTACTCTTTTTATAACGGATCGCGTCTTCCGGGCCGTATTTTTGCTCAGTATGAATCAGAATTTCGCGGACAGTACTGAAAAGCATAAGAATTCCTACCTTTCTTCCAAAACGGAACTAATTCTCAGAAACCAAAGTCTCGAGGTAATTGACGGCTTCCTGCACAGTGCGGATGTTGGAGGCTTCTTCCTGCTCTACTTCCACGTCAAATTCATCCTCGATTTCACCCAGCATGCTCATGAAATCAAAAGAAGTGAAGCCGAGATCTTCCATAAAACGAGATTCCGGATGTACATTTTCCGGTTCTACTTCCACATAATTACAGATAATATTTACTAATTTTTCAAACATAATTTTTCTCCTTTTTATACGAGTTTGATGATGTCGCCGATAGACAGATCCGGGTTCTCAGCACCCTTGAACATGATCTTACACAGGTAGTAGTACAGATATTCCAATTCTTCTCTAGATACGGCTTTTATCTGGTGTTCGAAATTGAAGTCCAGCCCGTTGTCTTCCGGACGGTGCATGACAGTCAGGTACATTCCCTGAGGGCAGGTGCCGTTGGGATACCATTTTGTCTTATAACGGATGTCGCCCAACTGTGTCAGCCCGTTCTCCTGCAGTGTCATAGGCTGATAGGTCAGTGAGATTGCTTCATAGGTCAGTCCGGCATGAGGCTGCGGATAGATTTTCGAACGATATGCGAAATATGCGGTTGGGTCATAGTTCGCATGGCGGAAGATCTCATTTTGCTTATCACGGATTGCGTAAACACCATCGATAAATGTCATATCTTCTGAAAAGATGGTGCGGATCGGGAAGGAGTGAATTCTGGTTCCGCCAGATTTCTTTTCCTTCAAAGTAGCTCTTCTTGCGATCGCGTTGTTGATGGAAACATCCTCGAAACCATTCATTTTCTGGAAGTAAGTACGCAGTCCCATGAGAAGAAGACATGCCAGAGATACGTGATATTTTTCGCAGAAATCCATCAGACGCTTGGTCGGCTCGGCCTCCAGATGGAAGATGTCCAGTGCAGATTTTGTGTCATCAGACGCGTTGAACGCGGTGCGCAGCTGCGGATTCTTGAACATAGTCCGGGCGGCTTCCAGCTTGTCTCTTCCATGGATACCGCTGTAGATAGGTTCTCCTTTTTCGATTTCTTTCTGGAAGTATTCGATGTCACGTTTTTGTGCCTTGCTTCCCGCCTCATAGGCCAGATCTTTTTGAAGCTGTTCAATATAAGAAGCCATATCCTTGGGATAAGGAACTCCTTCGTATTTGGCGTTGCAGTAAAGTTCGATGATATCTTTCAAAAAACAGATCAAAGACTGTGCGTCCACTACCATGTGATGTCCCAGAAAATAAATTCCATTGAATCCGTCTGGCATTTTGATCATGACAACCTTAGTCATAGGAGAGTCTTCCATTTTAAAAGGAACCGTGGTCCACTGCTGCATCACTGCTTGTGCTTCTTCCAAAGTTTTGCCGGAGAAATCTACGAATTCAATCTCTTTTTCTTCAGGATCTTCCACATACTGATAATAGGTACCTTCTTTGTCTTTGGCAAAACGAATGCGCATTCCTTCACTTCGCTCATAAGCTTTGTTGATGGATTTTGCCAGCAGTTCCCAGTCCAGTTCCACTTCAATGGTCAGACTTGTTCCGATATTGAGGACAGCTGCCGTGGGACAGAAGGGAAGATAGTAAAGATGAAATTTCTGTGCGACTGTCAGCGGATACACTTTATGTCCTTTTCTTGTTCTCATCATTTCATTATTCCTCCGATAAATGAATCCAGGGCCTGCTCGTATGCTGTTGCATCTTTAAAGTAACTTTCTCCGTGGCCCGCGTCTTTTACAATCAGTTTTGTCTTAGGTGAAGCACAGTTTTGATAGATTTCTTCGCACATCCAGCAGGGAACAAAAATGTCTTTCTCTCCATGGATAAAAAGAAATGGTACCTTTGATTTCTGTACTTCTCTTGCGGCGTTGCAGTCATCCAGACCATAGCCGGCATTTTTTCGATTCAGCTTGTCAGCGATCTGGATCATGGGAAATGCAGGGAGATGGTACATACTGTGGAGCACATGGGTGAAGACTTCCTTAGCAGAAGTGAACGCACAGTCAGAGACAATTCCCTTTACCTGCTCTGGAAGCTGCAGACCGCTCATCATACAGACGGTTGCACCTCCCATGGAGTTGCCGTGAAGGAGAATCTGTGCGTCTTCTCCGATTTTGTCAATCATCCATCGGGTCCAATCCAGACCGTCGTATCGATCTTTGGTTCCAAATCCAATGTAGGTTCCTTCACTGTCGCCGTGAGCTCTCTCATCCAGGAGCAGCATTCGAAATCCGTGCTTTAGATAATACCAGGAAAGACTTCCGTAATCATCCAGGCCCCTGCTGGTGTATCCGTGGAAACAAATGACAGCACGATTTCCTTCTTCTCCTTTGAAATAGGTAGCGTGCAGTTTCAGTCCGTCCCGGGATTGTATCCACACATCTTCATGAGGCTGTTCCATCATCCATTTTCTTCTCTGATGCATGAGAGGGAGATATTGTTCCCAGTCGACACCGGACATCTTCATGGTGCGTTCCACTTTCGCGTTGTAACGTTTCATGGTTCTTCGGTAGAAATAAGCAGTGCCGCCAGCCTCGGCTGCCGCTGCAGTGCCAAGAAGTATGGCAGCTCCTTTCAGAAATTTATTCATCTTTTTTCACCTGCTTTTTGCTGTCAATCAGATTTTTGAGTTTCAGTGCTTTGTCTATATTTCCCTCAACTTTTAATTTTCCAAGGGTAAATGCGAGAACTGGGTCGGTCTTGCCTTCCGCAATTTTAAACAGGGTTTCCGCGGAACAGATGAACAGGGCGTCACGGTCAAAATATTCATATGGTTCCACATATAATTTTCCTTCTTTGACTTCCACATAGAAGATTCCGTGTGCCTCGCCGGTAATATTGAATTGATATGCCAGGTGTTCCTGAATATCACTTACATCCGCTTCCATAAACATTCCTTTTACTTTAGAAAACATATCTGCGTAGGTCATAATATCCTCCTTCTCGACAGGTTTTTCATTTATTCGACCATTGGTCATATTGAATTCTAAGATAGAATATCACCTTTTCGACTGGTGGTCAATTATCGATACGATCAAATTGCGGGAAATTTTTTTCGGTTTTTTGTGCGTTTTTATGGTTGGCATTCTCCGTTTCCTTATGTTATATTTAACTTTAGATTCTCAAAAATAATCAAAATCTATGATAGAAAAGGTGGTATATATGGCGAATCAGCTGAAATATAATCAGATCCTGGACGCCCTTCAGGAATTGTTGAAGAATCAGAAACTTCAGGCTATCTCTGTCAGTGAGATTGCACATACCGCCGGAATTGGCAAAGGGAGCATCTACTATTATTTTCCATCCAAAGATGCGATTTTGGATGCTCTGGTGGAACGGAATTATGAGAAACCTCTGCAGACTGCGAAAGAATTGGCAGATCAGACGGAGATTTCTCCTTTCACAAGAATGGCTATGATTTTCCAGGCTTGCCGGAATTCCTCATCGGAATTTCTAAAATCGGAAAACCATACAGGCCCCGGCACACAGGAGAAATCTTTTCTCCATCAGAAATACATCAATCATATTATTACAGAATTAAAACCCGTTTTGGCGGCGATTATCCGTCAGGGAATTCAAGCAGGAGAGATCCGTTTTGAAGACCCGGAGGCTCTGGCTGAGATTGTGTTGATTATCCTGACTGTGAAGATGGACAACACTTTGATTCCATCTTCCAAAGAGGAGATTGAGAATACAATCGGCGCATTGATTTCTCTTCTGGAAAAGGGAACAGAAAACCCACCAGGATCATTGAATTTTTTAAAGAGCCAGTTTTGAAAAAAGGCAAGTACCTCAGTTGGGAGGAACTTGCCTTTTTTCTTAGAACTAATATTTATATAATAGTAATAGCCTATAACTACAAAGGATATGAAGCTAATGTCGACAAAGCAGTCAATGATTATTTAGAAGATGTTAGATTGATCAGCTGTAGGAGCGTTCGAAAATTTCTACACAATCTTCATCAGAAAGAGCATAAGGCGTGATTCCGAATAGGCTACTGACGCTTTTTGCATTTTGAGTCATCGGAAGGAATTCATCAGGAGTGATTCCATAATCACTCATTTTTATTTGAGTGACCCCGCATTCTTCCATTAAATCATTGAGGGCTACTACAAAGTCTTCAGGTTTTGATGCGTGGGGATGTCCCATTTTCTTTGCCATTGTAATGAAGCGGTCATCACAGGCGTGCTTTTCTATAAGAAATTCGTAGAAAGCTTTTGCAATCATCAAGAGACCAGCACCATGCGGTACCTGGGGGTGAAATCCACTTATAGCGTGTTCAAGGCCATGTTTAGCAGAAGTTCCGCAAAAGCTCATAATCATTCCGGAGAGGGTGCTAGCAAAAGCTACATGTTCCCGGGCTTCAAGGTCTTTTCCATTTCTGACTGCCCGCGCCAAATAAGAAGAGGCATGTTCTATGGCTGCAAGGGCATAGACGTCACTGAGAAAGCTTGCGGTGGTCGAAATATAAGCTTCTGTAGCATGAAAAAGGGCGTCAAATCCCTGGTAGGCAGTCAATGTTGGCGGGACAGTGATCATTAGTTCGGGATCAACAATGGCGATTGCAGGAAAAAGACGGATATCATTTAGACCGTTTTTTTCTTTTGTTTCTGTTTTAGTAATTACACAGCCTCCATCCATTTCACTTCCGGTTCCATCATGTACAAATGTCCACAGATCTTTTTCATTTTTGGCACATACAGCGATGGCTTTAGCCGCATCAATGGCGCTACCACCGCCAACTGCGATGAGAAAATCAGCATGGTGTTCACGTGCAAACTGTCCGCCATTTTCGACCAATTCTTTCACCGGGTTGGGCATGAACTGGTCGAACAGAATACAGTCAATTCCAAGCGGTATTAATTGTTCCTGGATTCGGCTATATATTCCGGATTTTTTCAGAGATTTTCCGCCCAGTAAAACCATGGCTTTTTTACCGGGAAGTATCTGGTTTTTTAATTCCTGAAAGCTTCCAGATCCAAAAATCAGATGTGTTGGAGTATAGGCAGAAAAAATTTTATTCATAGTCAATACCTCCTGTCTTAAAATATATATCATCTAACATCTTTATTATAGTATAAAATATTTAATAATAAAATATATTTTATGAATTAAAAGAAAGCAATAAAAAAAGGAGCTGATAGTCTCCTTTTTTATAACTTAAACGTCTTCGGATATTTCAGGGAAATCATGTTCTGCCCTGGACCAGTGGGCAATAATACATTCCTGTAATTGTTTTAGATCTTTCTTTCGAAATAATTCTACAATCTGGTAGTGGTCTTTATTGATCTCTTCTAATTGTTTAAAGAGAGTAGCATCATTCACATTATTTAGCGGGCGGATATATCTTTTCAGCATATGATGGATCATTTCAATTAAATGGGCATTTCCGCACTGCTCCAGGTAAACGTCGTGAAATGCTTCTTGTTCATCGGTATAGAGATTGTAATCTTTTTGTTCAATGGCAAAAGCAATATGGTTTGCCAGAGCTTCCATTCGGTTGAGATCTTTGTCTGTGAGCAACGGAAGAGCGAGCTCTGCAGCATAGGCATCTAGTCGGGCCAGAATCTTGTAATTTTCGATAATTTCTTTCCAGGTGGGCGTTTTTACAAAAAATCCTTTTCTTTGTACATTTTCCAGAATACCATCGGCAGAGAGCTGAATTAAGGCTTCCCGAATGGGTGTGCGGCTGATGCTCAGCTGCTCGATCAGATCAGATTCGGAAAGTTTGGAGCCTTTTGATAATTCACCTAATTGTATTTGACGAATGATGTAGTCGTATACCTGTTCACTGAGAGATTTTAATTTTTTCATGTTCAACTTCCTTTATATATTTTAATTAAATATTTTTTCGTTTTATGATATCTCTGATTTTATTGATCATGATGGAAAAAGTCAATATGATATTGTGAAAATTTTACAATTTATATGGAAACAAGAAATTATAAATAAAATATTATTGCATAAAATATATTTTATGATATAATACAAAACATAACAGAAAATACCTGGTTAAATAGATAATTTTCGCATAAAAAATTGAGTTAAATTGTTTTGAGAGAAATTTTAACCGGGCATGAGAAATGAATTGCCTTAGATACGGGAAGGGAGGAATTAGGCTGATGAAAATAATCATCAATGCAGAGAGATGTAAGTCCTGTGGGTTGTGTATAAGGGAATGTCCGCAGAAAGCTATAACGATGACAGCGCAGATGAACGAGAAGGGATATCATATTGTCACAGTAGACGATGAGAAATGTATTAAGTGTGGAATTTGTTATCATATATGTCCAGATTGTGTATTTGAATTATTGGAGGTGTGAAACGTGGCAAAAGTAAAGACATTGATAAAAGGCAATTATGCCATTGCAGAAGCGTCAATCAGAGCAGGTTGTACTTTTTTTGCAGGGTATCCAATCACTCCGCAGAGTGAGATTTTGGAATATATGTCATGGAGAATGCCTGAGATTGGCGGGCAGTTTATTCAGACAGAGTCTGAGATCGCAGGAATTTCTATGGTATATGGAGCGGCAAGCTGCGGCGTGAGAGCGATGACGAGTTCTTCGGGACCAGGATTTGATCTCATGCAGGAGGGGATTTCTTATCTGGCTTCGGGTGAAGTTCCTTGTATAATTGTAGATTTAATGAGATATGCCAGCGGACTTGGAAATATAACTCCATCACAGGGAGATTACCTTCAGTTGGCTAAGAATGGAGGACATGGAGATTACAAGTGTGTGGTTCTGGCACCGTCAGATGTTCAGGAGACAATAGATTTTGTAATTGAGGCTTATGATATTGCAGAAAAATACTGCAATCCGGTATTGATTGCCTGTGATGGCAGCATCGGCCAGATGGTGGAAGCGGTAGAGTTTCCAGATGAGATAAAAAAACATGATCAGGACCAATATGACTGGTCGATTAAATATCACAGAGAAGGCCGTTATAAAAAAATCGCCCCGAGATTCCACGGAAAAATTACTGCGGAAGAGTATGACAAATATACCTTGGATAAAATTAAATCCATGGAGGCAAACGAAGCGCGCTGGGAAGAATTTTATGCAGATGATGCGGAAGTGGTTTTGATTGCCTATGGGACTCCTTCCAGAATTTGCAAGGAGGCAGTTTTGAAAGCACGCAGAGAAGGATTCCGTCTGGGTATTATTCGCCTCCAGACATTATGGCCATTTCCGACGGAAGCGTTTAAGAAGGTGCGTCCAAAAGCCTTTCTGGCAGTGGAGATGTGTTCGATGCCTCAGATGGTATATGATGTTGCTCTGGCGGCACGGGGAGTGGCACCGACATATTCCTATATTACAGGGGTGAATTATCCGACAATCAATCAGATTATCGCCGAGGCGAAGAAAACACTCAGTGGCGATGCAGTGGAGGTGTAAGCATGGCAAAAGAATTGAGAACGCCGAAACTCATACTTGGGGAGCATATGTTTTGTCCGGGGTGTGGGCACGGTATTATGGCAAAATTAGTGAGCAATGTATTTGAAGAGATGGGGGTAGATGATATTGCGATCGGTGCGGGAGCTGTTGGGTGTACCTGTATTATGCTGAATACTCTGGGGACCGATTGGATTCAGGCACAGCATGGCAGAGCCTGTGCGGTTGGAGCTGGAATGAAAAGGGCGAGACCGGATAATTTTGTTTTTACTTATCAAGGCGATGGCGACGCTGGTGCGATCGGAATTGCAGAGACCATTTATGCAGCAAAACGAAACGAGAATATCACGACTATTTTTATCAATAATGGAGTTTTCGGAATGACCGGCGGACAGACCGCTCCTACTTCACTGGAAGGGCAGGTAACGGTCACTGCCAAATATGGATGTGATTATGCTGTGTTTGGTAAACCGCTGGAACTAGCGGAGCTGATCGCGACGTTTGATGTGGGATATGTGGCCAGAGGAAGTATTTGTAATTTTAAAGAATTACAGAAAACTAGGAAATATCTAAAGAAAGCGATTCAGTGTCAACTGGATGGGAAAGGCTACGCTTTTGTAGAGATTCTTGCGCCATGTCCTTCAAACTGGAAACTTTCTCCTACGGCAAGCATGGAACGGATAGAGAATGAGGCAATGAAATATTTCAAATGTGGAGAATTGAAAGGGTAGGTGAAAAGACATGTTACAGAGAATTACCTGTTCAGGCGTAGGCGGTCAGGGCGTGCTTACATTGGGGACGATCCTTGCGGAGTCGGCAGCGTCATTGGGTCTGTTTGCAACCTGGCTGCCGGAATACGAAGGGGCCATGAGAGGCGGAGCCTCAGCAAGTTTAGTAAAGATCAGCGATGAAAAAATTATCAGTCCTTTTATGGATGAAATGGATATTTTGGTAGCACTCAACGAAGTGTCTCTTCAAATTTATGCAGATCGTGTAGTTCCAGGGGGATATATTATTGTGGAAGAGGAGCTGGTTCTGGATATTCCAGAATACCCGGGTCGGACAGTTTTAAAAGTGCCGGCGGTACAGCTGTCTACAGAACTTGGAAACCCGAAGGGAATGAGTGTTGTGGTAGCTGGTGCGATTGTGGCATGTTCAGACTTGTTTCCATATGATACCGCGTTAGATGCTGTGGGGGCATATTTCAAAGGAAAAGGACTTCCAGTGGAAGCGAATCAGAAGGCCTTTGTCGCAGGATATCATTTTGTAAAAAAATAATAATAGATTTTTTGCAGGAAAATAACAACGATTAAAAGGAGAAGGTTATGATTAAATTTGCAAACAGAGTCATGGATATCAAAGGATCGGAAATCCGGGAATCCTATAAGATCATGTCGCTTCCAGGAATGATTTCCCTTGCAGCGGGAAGTCCGGATCCGAAATTATATCCGATTGAAGAATTAAAAGATGTTGCGATTCGGGCACGAAATAAAGGAACAGATGCGTTTTCGTATATGGCTACAGAGGGATATGGCCCTCTTCGAGAGAAGATTGCAGCCAGAATGCAGGAAAAGATGAATGTAGACTGCAAAACAGAAAATATTATGATTTTGACGGGGTCTCAGCAGGGAATAGAAATGTCTGCGAAAGTATTTGTGAATGAAGGAGATTATATTGCCTGTGAGTCTCCATCTTATATGGGAGCGTTTACCGCTTTTAACACCTACCTTCCTGAATATGTGGGGGTTCCTACAGACGAAGAAGGAATGCTTCCGGAGGAATTAGATAAAATTCTGACAGAAAACGACAAAGTGAAAATGATATATGTTATTCCTAACTTTCAAAATCCGACAGGCCATACATGGACACTAGAGAGAAGAAAAGCCTTCATGGAAGTAGTAAACAAACACGAGATCCCTGTCATCGAAGATGATCCCTATGGTCAGATCCGATTTGAGGGAGAGGATATTCCAACCTTAAAATCAATGGATACCAAAGGTCTTGTGGTGTATCTGGGGTCGTTTTCAAAAATACTGGTTCCCGGTTACCGGGTGGGATGGGTGTGTGCTTCCGACGAAATATTTCAGAAATATTATCTAGTAAAGCAAGGGCTGGATATGCATTCTACTGCCAGCGTTCAGGTAGAAATCAATGAGTATATGGAGATATATGATCTGGATCAGCATATTGAAAAAATCCGTGCCACCTATAAGAAAAAGAAAGATTCTATGTTAGAGGCAATGAAAGAGTCATTTCCAAAATCAGTTACCTGGTCAAAACCGGAAGGCGGACTTTTTGTATGGGTGACACTGCCGGAAGGAAAGAACGCGAAAGAGCTTTTGAATGTCTGCATTGAACATAAAGTGATTTTCATTTCTGGATCTGCATTTTATCCAGATGGAGGTGGCGAGAATACGTTCCGAATGAGTTTTGCCAGTATGGATCAGCAGGTTATGGTGGAAGGAATTCGTAGAATCGGTGAAGCTATGAAGGAATTTTTAAGAGAATAGGAAGTGAAATATGATTGATAAAGTGACAAGTATTGAAAAAGCGATCGATGTGGTAAAAAGCGGGGATTCCATTATGGTAGGAGGATTTGGAATTCAAGGAGCAGCATTAAGTCTGCTGCGGGAGTTATCAAGAAGATCGATTTATAATCTGACTACCATATCGGAAGATGCAGGGTTTGTCTTCGGAGCTATCTCCCAATCGGTTCCGCAGCTTTTGGACAATGGGCAGATAAGCAGAATGTGTGTGTCTTTTCTGGGAGGAAATCAGACAGCACATGATCAGATTGACAGTGGAAAATTGGAATTGGATTTGATTCCACAGGGAACACTGGCAGAGAGAATTCGAATTGGCGGTTCCGGAATAGGAGGCTTTTATACGCCGACAGGAGTGGGAACCGTGGTTGCAGAAGGCAAAGAAACGAAAATTATTGACGGAAAAGAATATCTTCTGGAACTTCCTTTGCGCGCAAATGTTGCTTTTATTAAAGCATACAAGGCGGATCATATGGGGAACGCTTTCTTCCGGTACACAACGATGAATTTTAATCCATTGATGTCTATGGCAGCAGATGTGGTAATTGTGGAAGCGGAGAAAATTGTAAAGACCGGTGAGATCGAACCAGATCACGTGCATTTGCCAAATGTCTTTGTGGATTATGTTGTTCAATCGGAAGGAGTGAAGTACCGTGACAGATAAAAGAAATATTATCACGAAAAATATAGCGAGGATGTTTCACGATGGGGAATTTGTTAATCTGGGCGTGGGAATGCCCACTTTGGTCAGCAATTATATTCCTTCCGGTGTGACGGTATTGCTCCACGGCGAAAATGGCTGTGTAGGATTATCAAAAATTGTCGGGCATGTTTTGGATAATAATTATGAGTGGGAAACTCAAAACAGCGGTGAAAACGGAAGTTGGAGTACAGGGCATAAGGATCTGGGGGATGCCGGGGGTAATTATGCTACGTTGATTCCCGGAGGTTGCTGCTTTGACAGTTCCATGGCTTTCGCAATGGTGAGAGGCGGGCATTTGGATACAACAGTTCTTGGCGCCTTGCAGGTAGACGTAGAGGGGAACTTGGCTAATTGGACAGTCCCCGGAAAATCTGTCAATGGCATTGGCGGAGCCATGGATATTGTGTGTGGAGCGAAAAAAGTAATTATAGCCATGGAGCACTGTACTAGAAAAGGAGAACCGAAACTCCTGAAAAAATGTACAATGCCATTGACTGCCATTCACTGTGTAGATGTCATCGTAACGGAACTGTGTACGATTCATTTGACAGAAAGTGGGTTTTTAGTTACAGCCATGGCGCCAGGAGTTACCAAAGAGGAGCTGCAGAACAAAACAGAAGCAGAATTGACCTTTGCCGAAGAAATAGAGATTATGATTTTATAATTTCTGTTTTAACATTCGCTGTATCATACCTTAAAGGGGGGTGGGTGTATGGAAATGATCATGAATATTGTGAATGTCCTGATCAGTATCGGGAATTTCCTGTGGGGTATGCCTATGTTGATTGTGCTTCTTCTGCTTTCGGTCTGTCTCACGATTGGATGTAAAGGGATTCAATTTCGTTATTTTGGACATATCTTGAAGATAACTCTGGGAAGTATGACGAATCAGAAAGAAAGCAGCAAAAGCATATCATCTTTTAAGGCAGCCTGTATGGCACTTTGCAGCACCCTGGGAATCGGAAATATTACGGGAGTCGCCCTGGCGATTGCTATGGGAGGTCCCGGCGCTATGCTCTGGATCTGGGTTGCTGCGTTTCTCGGGATGATTATCAAATATAGTGAAATCAGTCTTGGGGTTCATTATCGTGAAATTGATCCGCAGACAGGTGTATACCGGGGCGGCGTGATGTGGTACATCAAAAAAGGGCTCGACAAGCGCTGGCATTGGCTTGCGGCAGTTTTTGCAGGGGTTTATCTGATTGTGGTTATTAATGCGCCTGCGGTACAGATTAACACGATGGTTTCCTCGATAACTGCATATTTTTCAATTCAGCCCATGTTGATTGGTTTTATTATGGTAGTATTGATGGCTTTGGTGGGGTACAGTGGGATCCGGCGTGTCAGTTCTATTACAGAAAAAATTATCCCGGTTATGGCAGTGGCATATTTTGTGATTGTATTTGCCATTTTATTTATGAACGTCCGAAAGCTTCCAGGCACGGTAGGATTGATCTTTAAATCTGCAGTGGCAGATGTGGAAGCTGTGGCAGGAGGCTTTGGAGGAGCAACGGTGGCTATGGCGGCAAGACATGGACTTTGTAGAGGTTTTTATACCAATGGAGCGGGATCTGGGGATTCTACTTTCTCCCATTCTTCTGCGGAGGTTGATCATCCGGTGCAGCAGGGAGTGTGGGCGATAACGGATATCTTGGTAGATGTGCTGGGATGTACAGCAACGGGATTGGTCATATTGATCACTGGTGTGTGGACGACTGGAGAGAGCGGCGCGCCTCTGGCAGCAGACGCAATTTCAGCAGGATGTCACAGTGAGGTGTTTGGAAATCTTTTCATTATGATATCGATTATTCTTTTTGCATTTGCCAGTGCTTTCATGTGTCTGTATTGTTCTGAGTTATGTTTGAGATATTTTACACAGAACAGGATCATCGTTATAATTTATCGATGTGTCATTTGCTTGTGGGCATTTTTTGCCACCAATGAGACATTTGTAAGTCAGGTGAGCATTTTATGGAGTCTGGGTGATTTGGGATCTGCCTGTCTGATGCTGATCAATTTGTTTGCTGTTTTCTTGCTGAGAAAGAGAGTGTTTGCTCTGACCACGGATTATAAAAAAATCTATTTGAAACAATAAATAAAAAAATTATAAAAGAAGGGTTTGAAGGGAGGTAGTCTATGAAACAGCAGTCTGCATTTAAGCGATGGGCGGCCGTGATTTCGCTGGGATATATGGGCGGTTTGATGTATACTTTGATGTATATCCGTTATGTGTTTTATGATCAGATGATGGCTACAATGAACATTAACAATACACAATTGGGTCTTTTGACAACAGTATCAGGAATTGTTGCGATTATTGTGAATATTCCGGGAGGATATTTTTCAGATAAATGGGATGCCAAGAGAACTATTGTGAACTCTATTGCGTCTATGACGATCATCACGTTTATTTATGCGGTTTTTATCAATTCCTATACGATAGCATTGATTCTGTGGGCCTTGATGCCTGCAGTGATTTTTGCATATTGGCCCAGTTTGATTAAGTATATTAATAATTTGGGGGGCGAAGATGAAGCAGGAAGTTCATTTGGCACTTATTATTTATTTAATGGTATAGCAGGGGCTCTAGGAAATGCGGTCCCACTTTTGGTGGTAACCCGTACGGGAAGTTTCCGGATGGGAATTATCGCTCTGGGATTTATGACACTGGTTGCTGTGCTCCTGGTCCAGCTCTTTCTGGATGATGAGAAAACTCTGGCAGAGCGTGGTGTGCATTTGAAGGGAGATGAACCTATACGTCTGAAATACATATGGTCGGTTCTGAAATGGCCAGGATTCTGGTTGCTTGCATTTGCCATTTTTGCGGACTATACTATTTACTCCAATCTTTCCTACTTCAATCCATATTTAATTGATGTATTAGGAATTGAACCTTCAGCGTCCTCTGCAGTATCTATTCTTAGATCTTATGGCGCAATGGTGGTTGCACCATTGGGAGGAATTATGGCAGATAAAGTATTTAAAGGAACTGGAAAATGGTTTATGGTCAATATGGTGATCACAGCGATTGTAATTGCATTCGTATTTACTTTCAATCCGGATTCCAATAAACTGCTTGCCACTATTTATTCTCTGATACCATCGATTATCGTTTATTCCATGTATTCGATTCAATATTCCATTATCAGAGAGCTTCACTTTTCACCGGTGGTTGTCGGCACAGCTGTGGGAATCGCAGGTATCACGGGAAATTTAGGCAATGTTATATGGCCGACTTTGTTTGGCAATATCTTGGATACTTATGGAAATCAGGGCTATACTTATATTTTTATGTGTCTGATAGGAATCTGTGCGGTAGTTTTTCTTCTTGGATTCGGAATATACCGTTGGGACAAGCAGTGTAAAGAGGGAAAAAGAATTTTCAAATTGTATAAGGAATAGAATGATGTCATGAGAATTCCCCCAAGTAGCTTTAATATAAAATTTATATTATCACAACGCTGTGATAATGTAGTGACATACACCGTTGGAATGGAAGCACCCTGCGATGTAGACGGGCCAACCTAAAGACAGCAGTCATCGCAGACATAGAGTACTCGTTGGTTTCTAGCCCTCAAAAACCAAGAGATCTCTAAAAAGTAGAGTATACCAGGCAAAAGTCTGTATACTATAAAGTAAACCTCCACCCCAAGATAAGGTTTACGTAGGGAGATTTGGAGAGCAGAAGAGTTGAATGAAAAATTCGGTTTTTCTGTTCTCCCTCTCACAAGAAAAAAGAAATATTTCAATTTTTTAAAATTTTTACATTTCTTACTGTAAAGGGGGTGTTGCCAGTAACCCCTTTGAGTTGACGGAGAAAATTTCAGAAAATACATTGTATTTCCTTTTGTGTAGTAGTATTATAAATATAATCTTGCCAGTTTTCACTGGTTCTAAACGTAGCGTTTCTGCTGCAAAATTCCATAAATAATTTAACTTTATAATATCGGTTAATCGTTCCTGAGCCAGGGAAAGTCCGCAGATTTGCCTCTCATTATGAAATATTTGAAGTCTTTTAGGGTTTACAGGAAAATAACCGCATTTTATAATGAAAGGAGAAGATTTGTATGAAACCATTGAGTGAATTGACTTTATTGGATCGTTTTCTTTTCTCAGAGGCGATGGAAGACCCGGAAAATCTGCAGACAATGCTGGAGATTATTCTGGGAGTTGAAAATCCCGAGGTGATTTTGGAAGATGGCGGAACAAGGATTTTTTTAAATACGCATGGGACGAATCCGGAGGAGGTGAGTCCGGAGTTAGTGGAATTACTTTATTACATAGAGCATACGAATGAAAAGTCAGAGTCTTTGATTGAGAGTGCAAGAATTCGAGGTCTGAGAGAAAGAGTCAACAAAATCAAAGAAGATGAGGAAGTGGGGGCCAGATATATGCAGGAATGGGAAGAAAGAGAAATCGCAAAAAGAGAAGCAAGGGCCGTAGGGCAAGCGGAAGGAATTACGGAAGAGAGAAGGAGAATTTTGAAGTTAATCAAGGAAGGATATTCCTTGGAGGAGCTTTGTGAGGTTTTGGAAAAAGAAAAAACAGTATTCTAATTTGACAGATCAGGCATTGCGGTGAGTAGCGAATCGCAATGCCTGATCTGTGTTTTGAGAAAGCGGCGGATCATTCAAGACTCGCTTGCGAGTCTTCTGCTATGAGTTCACCTGCCAGTTCTATGACCAGTTTTTGAAGCTGTGTACCGCGATCCTGCCATATCAGGCATTCATCCAGGGAGAAATGTTCTTTCAGGGGAATGAAGACTACCTGATTGCCGGTAGCAGCGCGGTAGTTATCTTTGAGGACAGAGACCCCCCTTCCGGCGGCGACTAACATAAGCAATTCGGAGATAGTGGTCGCTTCATGAACAACGTGAGGAGAGAAACCACATTGGATGCCGAGGCCGACAATGGCATCGAATTCGGCGCTGGAAGTTTTATAAGACATGGTAATGATATCTTCATATCTCAATTCAGAAAAAGAAAGCTGTGTCCGGTTGGCCAGGGGATGATCGGAAGGGAGCACAGCAACTCCCTCACGATGGCAAAGGGGCAGATAAGAAAGTTTGTCATTTCTGGCGCGTCCGGAAGCAATCGCGAAATCTACTCCGCCGTGGTCAGCGGCTCTTAACAGACCACTGCCGGGGAAAAAGTGGAGCAAAGTCTTAATTCCCGGATATTTATCATGAATTTTGCGCAGCAAACGGATTGCCTGAGGTTGATATTGTTCGGATGGCAGGCCAAAACTAATATTTCCCTTTAATAGCCCGGCGGCTGTCCGCGCGCGGTCCACACCGCTTTGGTATTCCTCCAGAATTTTTTCGCAGGACTGAAGAAAACACTCTCCGGCGGGAGTCAGTTTTACATTGCGGGTTGTACGGTCAATGAGTCTGACTTTCAGCTCATCTTCCAGCGAAGAGATGCTTTTACTGAGTGTGGGCTGGGTAATATAAAGCTGCTGGGATGTACGTGTAAAATTTCCCGTTTTGGCAAGAATATAAAAATTGTAGATTTGGCTTATGGTCATTTGATCCCCTCCCTATAGAGGTATTATATAATATTTTTTCATAAATAAATAATATTAAATTGAATTTCACTTATAAATTACATTTTGATATACTATAACCATCAATTATTGAAGTGTACACTTCTTACTGTGTTGGTCAGAGCAGAAATCCGGAACTGCCTGATACAGAGAAACTGGGCAGCATTTTCAGAACCAGACGTTTTATGACATTTAATAAGGGTATGGCAGTGGGAAAACTTGGTGTGCGGACATAGAATTGCCATGTGCATTTGCCGGTAAGAAAGCAGTCGGTGTAGAGTCATGTTGTCTGAAACAGAGTTATTTATGCCGCCGGAAGAGGCAGCGGAATGGAGAGTTAGATGAAAAAAACAGTGAGAAGTCTTATTGACAGTAAAAAACCATTTATTGGAACGTTTATGCAATTTCCCAGTGTGGAACTGACAGAGATGTTTGCGTACACGGGATTTGATTTTCTGATTATGGATATGGAACATGGGCTGATTGATCACAAAGATGTCCTGGAAATGGTCAGGGCTTGTGAACTTCATGATACTGCGGCAATGATCCGTGTACCGAATGTGGATGAAGAGAAAATTAAAAAAGCGCTTGATATGGGAGCAAGTGGGATTCTTGTTGCAGGTGTTCATTCTTACGAAGATGCGGTAAACGCAGTAAAATTTGCGAAGTTTAAACCAATGGGTGAGCGTGGAGCATGTCCGGCGGTCCGTGCCAACCATTTCGGCTTGGATGACCAGGTGGCCTATTATGAAAAACAAAATCAGGAGACTGTTGTTTTTGTGGCTTTGGAAGGACCTGAAGTAGTGGCTTCCATCGATCAGATTGCGCAGATCGATGGGATTGACATTATTGGCGTAGGACCGGTGGACATGGCACTGGCATTGGGGGTTCCCGGACAGATGGATGCTCCGATTGTGCGGGAGGCAATAGCCAATGTGAAAAAAACAGCGAACGCTCATGGAAAACTTTATGCTTCCTTTTCTAATCACATTACGGATTTTATTAATACAGAAGAACAGGCAGACTTTTATATGGTCGCAGGAGATACCTGGCTGATCGATGACATGTTGAAGAAAGTCCGTGAAGACCTGGATCGGTTACGTGCGAAGGATGCGGAAAGGAGCCGTTTATGAATATGATCGGACTTTTGGGGATCATTGTCTCAATGATTCTTCTGATTATTCTGGTTTATAAGGGAATGTCCAATATTTATGTGGCTCCGGTGTGTGCATTGCTGGTTATGATAACAAATGGACTGCCGTTGCTTTCCACATTTAAGGAATCTTATCTGGGAGGTATTGCCAACTGGATGTCTGTGGGGTTTGCCTATGCGGTTTTGGGTGCTTTATTTGGAAAGATCTACGAAAAAACCGGAGCTGCACAGACTGTGGGCCGTTATCTGCTCAATAAGCTGGCTTCAGATCAAGATGTATCGCAGAGCCGGATGGTTCTTCTGGGATTGATTGTGATGAACGCAGTTAGTGTATTGCTTACGTGGACAGGTGTCTCAGGCATTGTTGTGATGATGGCGACCATTCCGATTGCGTTTTCCATTGCAAGAACAGCCAATATTCCAAGGGAGTTTATTCCGGCAATTTTGATGAACGGAGGAACTATTGCGGCGCAGGCGGCACCGGGAGCTCCGAGCATCGGAAATCTGACAGCCTCCTCTATTTTAGGAACTTCTGCCACAGCTGCTTTGATTCCCGGCCTGGTAAATATGGCGATTGTAATTGTTCTGGGGATTATTTATATGCATAAAGTGATTATGCGGGCGATCCGTGCAGGGCGTACCTTTGAAGAAATGGATCGAGATACAGTAGAACAGAATACAAACAGACAGTATCCAAACTTCTTTTTGGCGTTGATTCCGCTGGCAGTTATTTTCCTCTTTTTTGTGATCTTCAGCCTGGATATCACAATCTGCCTGACTGCCGGTATTCTGATTGCTGTTCTTCTTTTGACCAGGTATCTGCCGAATAAAGGAGTAAAAGAAGTCTTTGGAATGCTCAACGATGGTATTTCCAGCGGCTGTGTTGTATTTTTTCAGTTGGCGTCTTTAATGGGATTTGCTACTGTGCTTCAGGAGAGTTCAGCATTTACGGATATCATGGATGCGGTGGCAGGAATGAATGGAAATCCTCTTGTGGTGGGAACTTTGGCAGTTGTCGTATTTGTGCTTCTCACCACGTCACCGCCAGCGGCAGTTCAGTTGGGATTGCCGATGGTTTTGCCTTCGGTGGAGAGCGGTGCTCTTGCGGCAGGTGCAATTCACAGAACAGCCGTGATTGCTACTACGACCTTTGAGTGTATGCCATACACAGGAGCTGCAATCATTTCCATGGCCTCCGCGGGTGTATCTTTTAAGGAAGGGTATAAACATGTGGCTGTATGTAATATAGCAATTTCTATTTTCTCCACAGCTGTGACAACTTTGATCTTAGTTCTGTTTCCAGGGCTGGCATAAATTTTATAGAAAAGCAGGCAGGCGTGACGCATACCAAGTCATACCTGCCTGCTTTTCTCTGTGAGAAATACAGTAGGAAAATTGCTGAGTTTGTGATATACTATCTTTGTTCTAAAACCGGTATCGGTTTTCTAAAGGCCATTCGGCCAGTTAAATCCAACGAAAAAATAAATAGAGCCAGATGCAGAGCTTTTTTAATATGGTTTGCAATTTTTTATAAAGTTTTCTATAATCAAGGCAAAGCAGGGCCTGCGTCTGACGGAGAGGAGGACGTATGTCGAAAGAAGATGTGATGGCAGCGATTTATCTGAGAGATCCAAGCCGTTTCGCGGACCTGATTAATGGACATTGCTTTGAAGGGGAAATGGTTATTCATCCGGAGGATGTCCAGGAGATGGATAGCACACAGATCTATACAGGAGAGAAGAAATATTTTCGGAGATATCAGGATCTAACCCGAAAAGTGGTTTATAAGGCACAGTTTGTGGTGATTAGTGTGGAAGAGCAAAGTCAGGTGGATTATACAATGCCAATTCGGGTAATGGAATATGACGTGGGAAGGTATGAGCAGCAGCTTCAAGACAAAAGGAGAGAACATCGGAAGAAAAAGGACTTATCGGGGAAGGAATTTTTGTCTGGGATTTCTAAGGCAGATCGTTTTTGGCCGGTGATAACCATCGTTTTATATTTTGGCAAACACTGGGATGGGGCCAGGAGTCTTCAGGAATTGCTGGAACTGGATGCTTTGCCGCCGCAGATGCGGAAATTTGTTGCCGACTATCCATTATATTTGATTGAGGTGGGAAGTTATCCTTACATAGAGCGATTTCAGACAGATTTGAGATTAGTGTTTGGCTTTCTGCAAAATGCGGATGATAAAGAAAAACTGCGAAGATTTGCTGTTAAAGAGAAAGAAGGCTTATCAAAATTAGCAGAGGAAGCCTATGATTTGATCAGCGTGTTTTCAGAGAACAAAGAATTGGAAAAGTTAAAGAAAAATAGACAGACAGCAGGAAAGGGGACGGTGAATATGTTTAAAGGATTGAATGATATGCTTATGGATGCAAGAGAAGAAGGAAAAGCCGAAGGGAAAACAGAAGGAAAGTTGGAAGGAAAGCTGGAGGGAAAAGACGAAGGAAGAGCGGAAGAACGAAGAAAAATTCTGCAGTTAATTCAAAGAGGATATTCTGTGGAAGAACTTCAGAAGGTTTTAGAAAAAGAGAATGTGAGCAAATGATTTTGTCAGATAGGGAAGACTCCCGCCTCTACAGGCGGTGAGTGACAAACTTATACCAGCGGCGGGTGTCGGTTCCCTATTGAATGAATGCTCTGCACACAGTGATGATTTTAATTGTTTTGATGCAATCCTTTTGTCTTCCAATTGCCTCTCCGGTAAAAGAAGGTGGTAATTAGTGCGCCAAGTACCCAGGAGATCAGGAGGGATACCCACACACAGGTGTAATGCCCGTGAGGAAGTTCTGGCGTCCTTGTGAGATAGGAAATTCCATAAGCAATAGGAATCCGGATAATAACGGTAGTCACAATGGAAATCCACATGGGAGTCATAGTGTCACCGGCACCGCGCATAACGCCGGACAGACTCTGTGTCACACCCATGGCAATGTATCCCACGGCGAGAATCATCATCAGCTGATAGCTTAAGTTGACAAGTTCCCGGGTATCGGTGAAGATTCCCATGAGAGGTTTGCCGAACAGAAGGATCAGAAGAGTAATCACGGCGGAAGTCCCGGCAGCGATAAAAGTTCCCTGGCGGGCACCCTGGGTGACACGGTCATAACGGTTGGCCCCCACATTCTGTCCGGCGTAGGTGGTCATAGCAGTTCCGAAGGAAAAATTCGGCATCATGGCAAAACCGTCTACACGCATCAAAATGACGTTTGCCGCAATTACCATCTCCCCGAAACTATTGGTCAAAGACTGGACAACCACCAATGCCATGGAGAAAATTGCCTGGGTGAGCCCTGAAGGGAGACCGAGGCGGATCATATCAATACTGTATCTGCGGCCTGGCTTCAGATAACAAATTTTCAGATCAAAATATTGTGTCATACGGCAAAGTTTCCACAGACAGAGGATACTGGAAGTGACCTGGGCGATGACTGTGGCCAGGGCAGCGCCTGCCACGCCCATGTTCAGTCCTGCGACGAACCAGACATCCAGAATGGTATTGATGACGGTGGCGATCAAAAGATAGAGGAGAGCGGAAAAAGAATCGCCGATACCTCTTAAGATTCCGCACAAAATATTGTAATATGCCACACCTCCGATTCCCAGGAGCAGAATCCGCAGATAGGAGGCGCACCAGTCAATGATAGATTCCGGTGTATTTAAAAAACGCAGCAGCGGCATGGTGATCAAAGAGCCCACAGCCATGATAATCACAGTGGCAATGGCTGTCAGAGTGATACAGGTGCCGATGGTTTTGGAAAGTTCTTCCCTCTGACGGGCACCGAAATACTGGGAAACCATGACATTGGCGCCTACAGAGATTCCCATGAATAAGACCAGAAGAAGATTTAAGATGGGATTGGCACTGCCCACAGCGGCCAGTGCATTGTCACCGATAAAATTTCCAACCACAATACTGTCAACGGTATTGTATAACTGTTGGGCAATGTTGCCGATTAACATGGGAACTGTGAAAATTACAATCTTTTCCCATGGTTTTCCGACGGTCATGTCGGATGGATTAAACATTTCTTTTACTTTCATAATTTTCCCCTTTACCCCAAATTCAAAACTTGCCTGACAAGGCATGAGTCTGTTGTCAAAATGCAGATAACAGATTATATATAATATATTATAAAGGGCGAAGAGCTGCTCTGACAAGAAAAAATAGAAAAAATGTCGATCAGTTTTTCTTCTGCAGAATGTCTTTGATATAGGCAGAACTTTCCTCATATTTTTCATGCTGCAGCAGATAGGAAAGGGCGAGAAAGTGATTGTCGATGTCGTGATTCCATCGCCGGAGCTTCTGGTATTCTTTTTCTAATTCTTTGGAGTAGAGGATCTGTTTCTCTATGAGCAGAAGACGATTGAAGCGTTGATTTCGAAGCAATTCCTGAAGGTGCATTCTGCGAAAGCCAAAGAGAAGCAAGGCATAGCACGGTGGAAAAAACAGTGCGATCAAAAGCGGTGAAAAGGAGTTGACAAAGTAAGGAATTTCCATGAGAGTGACAATAACCAGAGGTAATCCCAGAAGGGCAAGAGTACTGGAATGGATATGGGAAAACCAAGGTTTTAAAGAGGTTACAAAAAGCCGTGTCAGGAAAGTTCCAAAAAGGACAGTCAGTATGGAAGTGGGAATGGCGGTAATCGGGGAACTGTTTAGGCTTGTTAAGACGGTTCCCTTTTCCGACAGGAGCGAGATCAGGAAATAAGAAACCATCACGGCTAATAATTCATTGACCAGCATAATCAGATAGATAGTGATATAGCAGGTGAAACGTTTTTTCCATGGATCCTGATAGAGAAATAAGGGGAAAATGATAAAGATCCATAAAAACATTCCAATATAGTGATAGTCGATCAGAATAACCACAAACATAGGAGTCAAAAGGAGGGCGGTCAGGATAAAAGGACGCTTGATGGATGGCTTGGCAGTCATAAGATTGCTGTAGAGGTAAGAGACTGCTCCGACATAGTAAACGCAGGATATGAGATAACTTAAGGTGATTAAATCCATGGGAACCTCCTATAAATGTTTTAATATTGATTTGATATACTGGCTTGTCTGTGGATACTGTTCTTTTCGGAGCAGTTCCTGGCGGTGCATTCTGCGAAAACCTGCAATCAGCGAGAAAATACACAGGGAATATAGAGGAATAATAAATAAGTGAGAGATCTTTCCGGAACATATGGGAATTTCCTGAATAAGACTCAGCACAATGGGAAGGCCGATCATAAGCAGAGTGGTAGTTTTTATATAGCAGAACCAGACTTTTCCATAATGAACGAGTATGAGTACCAGAGGGATACCCGTCAGAATGGTGAGAATGGCTGTGGGAAGAACTGCGCGGGGCATGGAATCGATGGGGGAAATCCATTGATAATCCTGCTTTGTGATACTGAAGGCAGCCATATAGGCCAGGGCGTAGCAAATAGATTCATTGAGCAGCAAGATCAGATAAGCAGTCACATAGCAGGCGATTCTCCTTCTCCAGGAATCCAGAAAGAGAAACAATGGAAACAGCATGATCAGCCAGACGGAGATGCGCAGATAATAGTGCTGGATCATCGTCAGAACAACCATGGGAGACAGGAGAAGACAACAGAGAAGCCGGGGATGTGAAATGGTCTGTTTGGGTGAGAGAAAACTAAAATAAATATGGGTGAGAGCCCACAGGTAGAAAAAAGAAGTCAAGGTATAGCTGATGGAATAAATAGTCATGGGAAAATCCTCCGTAAGTGAAATCAGGTGGTCATATTTTGCCGGCGGGCGATTCCTGTGTACGGCCACGGATCATGACAGTAGACTCAAAGGTAGTTCCGTGATCGGTCCATTCGCAGGAACCATCGTTGTCCCTGGCAATCTCTTCAATGATAGAAAGTCCGTACCCATGAGCGAGAGAATCGTTTTTTGAAGTTTTATGGTCGAAAGACTCTTCACAGCTTTTGGAGTTTATCATGTGGATAATGATGAAGTCTCCGTTTACCCGGGTGGATAACTGTATGAAAAGCGGGGAATTGCCGGATTTGAGACAGGCTTCGATTCCGTTATCCATAAGATTGAAGAAGATACAGCTCAAAGAGGAGGAGATCAGTTCCATTTCTTCCGGCAGGAAAATCTGGTAATTTACCTGAATATGATGCTCCTGTGCGGTGAGTTTCTTACTGTCCAAAATGGCATTGATCAGGCTGTCTGAACAGCAGGGACGAAAACGCACTTTCTGAAAATCCAGAGATAATTTCTGATAACAGGACAAGGCTTCCTCATAATTTTTTTCTTCCAGACAATGGTCGAGATAGGCCAGTTTCCTGGTAATCTTCTCCTGAAAATTCTGGGTAGCATTTTTCCTTTTTTGCAGTGCGAGTAATTGTCTTTCCCGGAGAGCCTGCTGCTGTTCCAGCATATTCAAATCAGCCTCTAATTTTGCGTCCTGAAAGATCTCTTTTACCAGTGAGAAAAAGAGAAGAAGAGAGGGGAATTGCCCAAGACAGTATACAAATATCATCATGATGGTGTAGGAGAAGTTTTCAGGAGAATATTTTTGAATACTCATCATGACTAAAGTTCCGATTTGATAAACGGAAAAAAAGAAGAAAAATGCAATTTTCTTACGTTTCATAGATTGACACCTCAGCTTAATTTCGCGAAATCTTTCTTGAATTGTTCATAGTGAGTCCGCCCCATGGGAACTTCCCGTCCATCAAAGAGGATGATCTGTTTTCGGTTGAACGTTCGGACGGCTTTCAGGTTCACAGCATAACTTCTGTGACACAAGACAAAGACCGGGGCGAGACGTTCCAGCAGAGAAGAGAGATTCTCAGCGGTGATGAAAGGGTTCTCCTGGGTTCGAGTGTAAATGGAAGTGGTTCTGAGAACCCGCTCCATGTACAGAATATCACTTTGAAGTACCTGGCAGGGACTTTTTTTCTGACGGAAATGCAGATATTGATTTTGGATGTCTGTCAGGTTCTGAATGGCTGTCTGCAAAGCTTTGGGAAGGTAGGCATCAGATTGTTCTTTGCTAATAAAATAGACATGCTTTGTCTCATATACCGGCGATGCATACTCCAGGTACTGACTGATATAAATAATCTGTGTGTTGGGAGATACATGGTTAATATTCTGAGCCAGCGAGATTCCGTTCTCTGCTTCTGTGCTCAGTTCAATATCCATGAAAACGATATCGTAAGACTGCTGTTTTTCATGGAAAGTATCCCAGAAATGCTGAGCCGAGTCAAATACTGCTGTCTCATAGGGCTGAGCCATATGAAGTTTCAGTAAATCCCTAAGATGTTGTGCGTGGATGGGATTATCTTCACAAATTGCAATCTTTAACATGTGCATTCTCCTTTATGTGTTCTATATAATTGATACAGTCTTCATATTTTTCTTTTTGCATCAGATAAGAAAGAGCCAGAATGTGATTGTCAATGTCATGGCTCCATTTTCGAAGCTCCCGGTATTCTTTTTCCAGATCTTTTGAAAAAGCCAGCTGCTTTTCGATGATTAGGCTTTGCTTTTCTCTTTGAAGGCGTTCGATTTCTTGTTTTCTCATATTTTGGAAGCCTTTATGTAAGAAGAAATAACAAAGGATAAATAAAGCGATGATCAAATATCCCCAGCTGCTGTCTTCTACGAGGATATGTACGATGGTGCACAGGATAACCGGCAAACCGATCAAAAATAAGGTGTTCATCTTTAGGTATTGAAAGAGTTTGATAATATAAGAAAAAGTTATCCAGATCAGTACCATGCCGGAAAAAATAATACATAGAGAAGACAGGATGGCCTGACCGTTTGTCACTTCGGCGGGCAGAACAATTCTGCCAAGAGCAAGAGAAATCAGCGTACAGGAGATAAAAAATCCAAAGAGTTCACTGAACATCAGGATCAAATAAACCGTGACATAGCAGGTAATCCGCTTTCGGATGGAATCCTGAAAAAGAAAAAATAAAGGAAGCATAATCATCAGCCAGTGAATATACGTGACATCGTGGTAGTTATATATACATACCAGAAGATCCGGAGACATGAGAAGAACACTGGCCAGATAAGGATTTTTAATGTGTTTTTTCGGGGTCAGGATCCGGCAGTAAAAATAAGTAACGGCACAAATGTAAAAGGCCAGAATGATGCAGTGGCTGAAAATGGTAAGATTCATTTATTTTGCTCCTTTGGATGTTTCAGACGGAGTTTCCTGCAGGCTGGAGCAGCGAAGCATCACGGTCGATTCAAAAGTGGTGCCGTGGTCGATCCACTCACAGGAACCGTCTCTTTCCCGTGTGATTTCTTCAATGATGGAAAGTCCAAGCCCATGGGAGAGAGCGTCTTTTTTCACGGTATTGTGGGAGAAACGTTCATTCTCCGATTTGGAATTTATCATATGTATAATCAAAAATTCTCCACTGATTTTTGAGGTTACCTGTATAAAAGGGTGCGAAGCTTTCTGACGGCGGCAGGCTTCGATTCCGTTATCCAACAAATTAAAAAAGATGGTGTTCAATGAGGTATGAATCATTTCACACTCTCTGGGAAGTATGATCTGATAAGTAACCTGAATGCCATCTTCGAAGGCTGCTTTCTTTTTACTGTCCAAAATGGCACTGATTAAACTGTCCGAACAGCAGGGGCGGAAACGGACATGCTGAAAATTTTCTGTCAATTGCTGGAAACAAAGCTGGCCATTGTCAATATCTTTTTCCTGGAGATATGCCTGGAGCTGTTCCAGAGAATCCAGAACCTCTTTCTGAAAACAGAGAGTATCCTTTTTTCTGTGCTGAAGAAGCTGTGTCTGTTTGGACTGAAGTTCTTCCTGCTGGCGAAGGATGTAGAGATCTACTTCTGCTTTTGCATTTAATTGTATTTCTTTGACCAGTGAAAAGAAAGAGAAAACGATGCACGCAATCGCGGCAAAAATAATCAAAGAGGAGACCATTCCCCAGAAATTTCCCACTTTGTAGCGGTGAAGATAAATTTGACAAAGAATCATTAACTGGTAAAAAAGAAAACAGAAATAGAAAAGAAATCTTTTTACCCGCATGAAACGCCTCCTCAATCGTAACAAGATAGGTATGATTTTACATACATCAATATTATACGAAATTGGCCGAGATAAGACAATGGAACTATTACTAAAAAAATGGCAATTAGTGACGAAAAAATGGATGTTTATGTAAAAAAAAGAATGTGGAAGGAAAAGAAAGCCACTTTTGAAAGTGAATTTTTACGATTCAAATATCTGTAAAAAGTGGTTATTGGTTACAATAAAGTGTCTATTAGTGCAGAATTATTGAAATGATGTGGTACAGAGGGATAAAATGAACTTCAATATCGGATAAAATAGGGAGAATTGCGTAGAAATATGGTTATGAAGAAGATATGGATATGTGAAAACGAAGAAAATGAGGCAAGAAAATTTCTGCACATTCTGAAGACTTTACCGGAAGTAAAGGGAAAGATTCGGGTCTTCTGTGAAGAAAGACATCTGCAGACGATGGCTTTTGACATTCGTTCCTTGCCGGATCTCGTCTTTATGGATCTGGCATTCGGTGATCACAAGGGGATTCAGGCAGCGGAAAATATCAGAAAGAAATGTGGAAGCATACCGCTTGTATTCATGAGTGAAAATCCAGAGGATATCGAGAAGATTTTTGAGAGTGAACCATCCTATTTTATCCATAAACCTGTCACTTTAGAGGCTTTATTTGCAGCACTCAGATGGGGAGAACGTCATCTTCCGCCCCAGGATGAGAAAGCGGTTGTTGTGATGGAAAAAGGAATGTTTTACCGCATTCCATGTAATGAATTGCAGTATGTGGAGAGCCACAAACGAGTTGCGACTTTTGTGGGAGAAGAGAAGCGATGTTCCGTTTATATTAAGTTGGATGATCTGGAGCAGATGCTCCCGTCAAATTTTCTAAGATGTCACAAAAGTTATCTGGTGAACATGAATTTTATCGAGAACTTTACGGTGGAAAACATACTTCTGTTCAGTGGTCAGAAGATCTCTGTGAGCAGAGGAAAATATCATGAGGCTAAGGAGAAGTTCCGCGAATATTTGCTTGGGGAGCTTCCGGCATGAGGATAAGTTGGGTGATTTGTAAAAATACAGTTAAAAAAATTGAGAAAAATATCTGAGCACGACTTGTCATAAATTGGTGCTTTCTTTTTCAAAACTTTTGTGATATAAATAAAATAAATAGCGATTCGATACAAAAACTCAGGGGTTAAGTTATAAAACCGAGCGAATAAGAAAAAAGAATCGAAACGGGAATGAAAGAGGGAAAGCACAATGAATGCGGATGTGAATATGGAATATTGTATGGAAAGTAAAAATGACGGGAGAAAAATTTATCAGGAAAAAGGAAACGGTGAGCCGTTTTCTTCCGGTGAAACTGATGCGAAGAAAAAGAGATACAATCGGGTATGTCTGGCAACACTTGCTTTGGGCATAGCTGCCGTTCTGTTGTGGGGCGTATTCTCCGCCACGTCAGATCCTGGAGAAAATGCAGTGGGAGCATACAGTGAGGAAGAAATTTCCGGCACAGACATCGGCATATGAGTTTTGGAATATCATTAATCAGATTATGGGATGACCGTAAGGCCATCCCATTTTTTGGTGAGCCCGGCGAGCGGCTGCCGTGCCCACACAAGCAGGCATTGGGTTTTATTTTCGCACCGGAATCTGTGCCAGTATGATTGCGGCGAACATGAGTACACAGCCCAGAAGTTCCCTGCTGCTGAGTGCCTGTCCCAGGATGAGCCATCCTGCCAGAACAGAGATGCAAGACTCCATGCTCAGAATCAGAGAGGCTACGGTGGGATTCATGTTCTTTTGGCCGACCACCTGCAATGTGTAGGCGACTCCGCAGGAGAGAACGCCGGCATATAGGATGGGAAGCCATGCCATCAGAATCATGGACAGATCCGGTGTCTCAAACAGGAACATACAGATCAGGGAGAGAACACCGCATACGAAAAACTGAATGCAGGACAGCTGGACTCCATCTGCCAGGGGGGAATAGTGATCAATCACCAGGATATGGATGGAGAACAAAAAAGCACCGATCAGCACAAGCAAGTCGCCCAGCCCAAGGCTGATGGAGCCGGACATACACAGAAAATATAATCCCACCAGAGCAAGCAGTACACTGACCCAGATCAGCGGACTGCACTTTTTTTTCAGAAACAGTCCCAGAATCGGAACGATGACAATATAGCAGGCAGTGATAAAACCGGCCTTTCCCACGGTGGTGTATTTAATTCCAAATTGTTGAAAGCTGCTGGCCGCGAAAAGACACAGGCCGCAGAGAACTCCGCCGGCCAGTAAGGGGCGTGAGGATGATTTTCGGATGGGTTCGGAAGGGCTTTTCAGGCGGTTTAATAAGAAGATACAGGGAATCAGAACCAGGCCTCCGATGATGGAGCGGATTCCATTGAAGGTGAAAGGCTGTACATAGTCCATTCCCACACTTTGCGCTACAAAAGCCACTCCCCAGATTGTAGCGGTTAAAAGCAGCAGAAGAGAGTTGCGAAGCTGCAGATTTTTCATTTTCGGTCACCTCAGTTTTATCTTTATTTGGAAATAGAACCGGGCCCGCAGTGAATGGGCGGGCCCGGCCGGATTTTCCTTTTCAGAAAAAAGTTTTTCTTTGTTTTATCAGATCAGCAGATATTTTAAAATGAACAGGATTGCCAGGATATACATGACGATGCTGATCTTTTTCCGGTTTCCGGTCAGCAGGTTGATGACTGCATAGGAGATTACTCCCATGGAGATACCTTCTGATATGCTGTAGAAGAAAGGCATTGCCGCAATGCAGATAAAGGCAGGGATTCCTTCTGTCGGATCAGAAAGATTGATATCAGTCACAGCCCCCAGCATATAGAATCCGACGATTACCAGGGCCGGAGCCGTGGCAAAGGAAGGAATTGCCAGGAAGATCGGGGACAGGAATAAGGACAGTCCAAACAGGATGGCAGTGGTGATAGCAGTGAGACCGGTGCGTCCGCCCTCCGTGACTCCGGAAGCACTCTCCACAAAAGTAGTTGTGGTGGAGGTACCAAGAACTGCGCCGGCTGTGGTAGCCACAGCGTCTGCCAGCAAAGCACCTTTGATTCTCGGAAGTTTTCCGTTTTCATCCAGCATATTCGCCTTGGAAGAGACACCAATCAGGGTTCCGAGGGTGTCAAACAGATCCACAAACAGGAAGGCAAATACGATGACGATAAATTCCAGGATAGGAACACCTTCCAGGCTGAACTGGGCGAAGATGGGTGCCAGGCTTGGAATGGAGATTCCATTGCTGAAATCCGGAAGCAGGGAATAGTAGCCAAGAGCAGCATTTGGAACATAAAGCCCTGCGAACTGGCAGATAATTCCGAGCAGCCAGGTGATCAGAATTCCCCAGAGGATATTTCCTTTGATGTTTTTGGCAACCAGAATTCCAGTGATAATGATGCCGATCACAGCCAGAAGTACAGTGATTCCCGCGTCGCTCATGCTGCAGGCTACATATTCTGTGCCGTTGACGGTGGCATTTTGCTGTAAGATTACATTGTAGTCATCGATGGAAAACAGGCTCAGCAAAGTGGAACCGCCGATGACGATCTTCGCATTCTGAAGGCCGATAAAAGCGATGAAAAGACCGATTCCAACGCTGACGGCTTTTTTTAGGTTATAGGGGATGGCGTCAAAGATGGCTTCCCGCACACTGAGCAGGGAAAGAATGATAAAAATAATACCTTCAACCAGTACGGCGGCAAGTGCCACTTTCCAGCTGTATCCCATGCCCAGAACGACGGTGTAGGCGAAGTAGGCGTTCAGTCCCATGCCTGGTGCCAGGGCGAAGGGATAATTGGCAAACAGTGCCATGCACAGAGTTCCCACGAAAGCTGCCAGAGCGGTGGCGGTGAAGACGGCTCCGTGATCCATACCTGTGGAAGACAGAATATTCGGGTTGACGGCCAGAATGTAGGCCATTGTCATAAAGGTGGTGATTCCGGCCAGAATCTCTGTCTTCACGTTTGTGTGATTCTCTTTCAGGTGAAAGAATTTCTCAAAGTTCATTTCAGATCTCCTCCCTCAAATTCCAAAGATTTCGACAGCCTGAAAGAGGGTGTTTCTTTCAGGCTGTTGAAATATAAAAGGAATTCTCGCAACATTTGTTAAATTTCTATCCAATTTTACTATACTGGAGGTTCTACTGGGTGTCAATTATTTTTTAGAAAAATTTAAGATTTCTGAAAACGTAAAATTCTATATGCAAATGACAGAGAAGGTGTTATGATAGGCAATATATCAGACAAGATCAAAAGAGTGAGGAGAAATAATGAAGAAAGTGGATTATACATTATATGTGTGTACAGACCAAAAACTGATGAGCAGTGCGACCATCGAGGAATCTGTGGAGCAGGCGATTCTGGGAGGCTGTACTGTGATTCAGCTGCGTGAGAAGGATAGTTCTTCCAGAGAGTTTTACGAGACAGCGAAAAGAGTGAAGGAGATCACTGAGAAATATCAGGTTCCGCTGATTATTAATGACCGGGTGGACATTGCCCTTGCAGTGGACGCGGATGGTGTTCATGTGGGACAGTCGGATCTTCCGGCAAAGGTTGTCAGGGAAATTCTGGGAGAGGATAAGATTATCGGAGTTTCTGCCGCAAGGGTGGAGGAAGCAGTTCAGGCTGAGAAGGACGGTGCAGATTACCTGGGAGTTGGGGCTATGTTTGCCACAGGGACGAAGACCAATACCAGAAGTGTATCCATTGAATATCTGAAGAAAATCTGTTCCAGTGTTCAGATTCCGATTGTGGCGATTGGCGGAATCCATGAAGATAATGCGGCATCCCTGAAGAACACAGGGATTGCGGGGCTGGCGGTGGTATCCGCGGTGGTGGCGCAGCCGGATGTGGCTCAGGCAGCGGCGAGACTGAAGAAGATTTTTGTGGAATAAAGGTTATGTGGAGGGCATAGATGTCAGTACAGATAAAACATTGTTCTTTTGCGATTTTTGATATGGATGGAACTCTTTTAGATTCCATGGGAAAATGGCAGAATCTGGGAAGAGAATATCTGTCTGTGCTGGGTATACATCCGCCGGAAGATCTGGAAGAACGTCTGGCAGTGATGAGTATGCGAGAGAGTGCAGAATATTTTCACAGGGATCTGGGGGTTCCAGGAGATTGGAAAAAGATTGTAAAAGATCTAAACCAGATGATGGAGGACGCCTATCGAAATACACTTTTGCTAAAACCAGGCGCGGAAAATTATCTGGAATTTCTGAAAGAATGCGGGACGAAGCTCTGTGTTCTCACGGCAACGCCTTCCTATCTGGCCGAGATGGCTTTTGAGAGACTGGGGGTCCGTGGATATTTTGAATTTATCATGGACTGCGAGATGGCCGGATCCGGAAAAACGCAGCCGGGGTGTTATTATCAGGCGGCAGCCAGACTGGGCGGAGAGCCAAGCCAGACGGCAGTTTATGAGGATGCGGATTTTGCCTTGAAGACGGCGTCAGATGCCGGGTTTTATACAATAGGTATCTACGATGAGACAATGAAAGCACAAAGGGATTATCTAGCATCAATCTGTGATGTCTATGTGAGTACGTACAGTGATCTTCTGTAGGACAGTAAGCGGGAAAACTATGATGAGAAAGGGCAGGGGATGGTAATGTATGAATTTTAGCAAAGAAAATATTAAGAAGATTATGCTTCTGATTGTCTTTACCATTTTAATTTTGGTGGGACTTCAGAGATTCGATCAGATCTTGAATGTGGTCGGAGTGCTGTGGCAGATTACTTTTCCATTTGTTCTGGGAGCGGCGATGGCTTTTATTCTGAATGTTCCCATGAATTTTCTGGAGAGAGTTTTTTTCAGCAGGCAGGATGGAAAGAAGGCACGTTTTTCTAGGGCAATTTCTCTGGTCGGAGCACTCTTGATTGTGATACTGATTATCTATCTGGTGGTACAGGTGGTTGTGCCGGAACTTGGAAAGACGGTGGTGACGCTGGCAAGGACTGTGGAGAGGAGTCTGCCGCAGATACAGGACTGGGCAGCCAATATGTTCCGGGATAACGAGCAGATCTATAACTGGATTAATCATCTGGATATGAACTGGGAGAGGATGATCTCCTCGGCTCTGGATATGGTAAAAAATGGTGTGGGCAATGTGGTGACTTCCACGGTAAGTGTGACGATGGGAATTGCCCGGGCACTGGCAAATCTGGCGATCGGTTTTGTCTTCGCCTGCTATATTCTCCTCCAGAAGGAGAAGCTGAGCCGGCAGTGTAAGATGGTTTTGAAAGCATTTCTGCCGGAAAAGACAGAGAAATATGTGCTCCATGTCTTTGAACTCAGCTATCGTACATTTTCTAATTTTGTGACAGGCCAGTGTATCGAGGCCGTGATTTTGGGAACGATGTTTCTGGTGGTTCTGACCATTCTTCGCTTTCCCTATGCGCTTCTGATTGGTGTTCTGATTGCGTTCACCGCCCTGATTCCCATATTCGGGGCATTTATCGGATGTGTGATCAGCGTGCTTTTGATTCTTATTATCAATCCGGTGCAGGCGCTGATTTTTGTGATTGTATTTTTAATTCTGCAGCAGATCGAAGGAAATCTGATTTATCCCCACGTAGTGGGAGGATCGGTGGGGCTTCCTTCTATCTGGGTGCTGGTGGCTGTGACGGTGGGAGGCAACCTGCTGGGAGTGGCAGGCATGCTTATCTTTATACCGTTGACCTCGGTTATGTATGCTCTTTTCCGGGAGTGGGTGCATGGAAGACTTGCGGAGAAGGCAAAAGAAAAGAATGCTTTGCCGGAAGAAAAACAGCAGGAAAAATAATAGTGATAAAGTTACAAGGCAGTTCCCGCAAGGGAGCTGCCTTGTATCGTATCTGTAATTTTTTCACTTGCAAAGGTGTGAGACCTGATTAGCAGGTAGCGCCGCCGGTCATGTGAAGTTCTGCGTCCAGAATCTCCTGTTTCCGATCCAGAAGGTCATTTGCCAGAAGCTGTTTTTCCACATTTTCGAAACCAATCCGGTCGATGGTCTGTGCAAAACGTTCTCCGGTTTTTCCCTGCTCACGGTACAAAAGAATTGCTTTTTCGATCACGTCGAGGGCCTCTTCTTTGGTCTCAAAGATCTTGCTCAGGGCACGGCCCTGTGCCACGTTTTTGCCCCAGCGTCCGCCGATATAAATCTTGAATCCAGGTTTTCCTTCATCGAGAGCATCAAAATGACAGTGGCCGATGCAGCGTCCACAGTTGGTACAGCGATCGGGATCGATCACTGCCACACCGTCTTCCAGTTTCACAGCATTGACAGGACAGGCCTCGATGACACTGCATTTCTTACAGCCGTTGCACTCATCCTCATCAAACAGAGGAATCATCTGACCAATGATTCCGATGTCGTTCAGATCTGGTTTTACACAGTTGTTTGGACATCCGCCGACAGCGATTTTGAATTTGTGCGGAAGTTTCACTTCCCGGTATCCCTCATAGAATCTGTGATGGATTTCCTCAGAGATGGCAAAGGAATCCAGAAGACCATACTGACAGGTAGTTCCCTTACAGGAAACTACGGGGCGCACTTTGGAGCCGGTTCCGCCTGTCACCAGACCGGCTTGTGCGATGAATTTCTGGAATTCTTCGATTTTGTCAAAAGGAACTCCGGGGACTTCTACAGTCAGTCGGGTGGTGTAAGTGATGGTTCCGTTTCCGAATTTTTCTGCTGCCTCTGCGATGATTTTTTGCTGTTGAGCTGTCACTTTCCCGTTCACTGTGATGATACGTGCTGAGAAATTGTCCGTGCCTTTGTTGCTCAGAAAGCCCATAGCTTTCACTCTTTTTTCTTCAATTGGGCTGATTGTCAAAGTAGCCATATGATATCCTCCTGATTGTGATTGAATAGGTTAAAAAGTATCTCCTGTTTGATGCGGATTATTCTGTCTCGATGTCTGTTCCGTTGAAAGTGACGCCGCCTTCCAGCACTTTCGTGTTGGTATAGCCATAATATTTCAGGCGGTTCTGGGTCAGATATGCACGTTTGCCTTTTGCGCAGACGAGAAGGATGTTCTCATCCGTGGGATGATTGGGCAGTACACCGTCAATTTTTGTGAAGTTGACATATTCTTTGCCTTCCAGAGTCGGGTTGATGGATACGTCCAGCACGGTGTATCCCTGAGCTTTGCCTTCCTTATATTCCACTGGGGTGAAGCTGTCCATGTCACCATTGAGCTTGTTCAGAAGAACGTTCAAAGTGTGAGCGAATGGATGGATTGCTGTGGAAAATGGCGGTGCATAGGCGAAGTCCAGATATTCCATGGAAGACAAGTCAGCGCCCAGGCTGATGGCCATGACGGCGATGTCTATCATCTTGTCCACGGCTCCAGGTCCCATACACTGGAGTCCCAGAAGTTTCTGTGAAGATTTATCAGCGATCATTTTCACGATGAAGGAGGAAGCACCGGGGTAATAATGTGCTTTGTCGTCCACCACGGTGATGACGCTGACGGGATCATAGCCGGCATTGCGGGCAGCAGACTCTCCCAGTCCGGTCCGTCCGCAGTTCAGACCTGGCAGTTTACAGATTCCGGTTCCCAGCACACCTGGATATTTTCTGGATTTTCCGGCAAGTTCCTCTGCCAGCATACGGCCTTCGATATTGGCGGAAGATCCCATGGGTGACCAGGCACTCTGGCCGGTGATACGGTTGGTGACCATAGCACAGTCTCCGATGGCATAGATATCCGGATCGTTGGTGCGAAGGGTTTCATCCACTTTGACGGTGCGGTTTGGCATCAGTTCAATGCCGGGATCGGCCAGAAAGGCTGTGTTGGCGCGGATTCCAAGGGCCAGAATCAGAGCGTCTGCCTTGTAGGCTTTGCGGCTGGTCTTTACTTTTTCCACTTTTTCAGTTCCGAGAACTGCTTCCAAAGTTGTGCCTGTGAAGCACATGATTCCCTCATCTGCCAGATGATTCTCTGCGTATTCCGCCATTTCCGGATCAAAGGGAGGCATGATCTGGGGAGCCATGTCGATGACTGTGGTACGAATTCCTTTTGCGTGGAGATTTTCAGCGACTTCCATTCCGATGAAACCGGCACCTGCAACGACGGCACGCTTGATACCTTCTGTCTCAATGGCTTCCCGGATGGATACTGCGTCATCGGGGGTTCTCATAACGAAGACATTTTTCAGATGAACTCCTTCCACAGGCGGCACGATGGGGGAGGCTCCAGTTGCGATTACCAGTTTGTCATAGTCATAATTTCTGGTTTCCCCTGTCTTGTGGTCTACGGCAGTCACCGTTTTCGCGCCGCGGTCGACACTGGTGACTTCAACCTCCGTCTCAACTTCTGCGCCAGTTAAAGCAGCGTATTTCTCCGGTGTGTTCACTACCAGCTCGCTGCGGTCATGAATCAGATCTCCCACATAATAAGGAAGCCCGCATCCTGCATAGGAAATATCTTTGCTCATGGTCAGAATCTTTACCTGTGCGCTGCGGTCCAGACGTTTTAATTTGGCGGCTACCTTCGTTCCGGCAGCTACACCGCCAATCACTAATACCTTCATATTGATACCCCTTTCATTTTTTTTCATATTCTTTGTTTCTTTGTCTATTATAACACTTGCATTATTATAGGTAAATTATTATAATCTTATATAGGTTATAGATTTTACCTATTAAAAATTGGAAAAAAGTGGGGAAGGCTTATGACGATTCGTCATCTCAAAATTTTTCTGGCAGTGGCGGACTGCGGAACTATGAGTCAGGCCGCCAAGCAATTGTATATCACCCAGCCTTCGGTCAGTCAGGCCATACGGGAGCTGGAGGAGAGATATCAGGTATTATTGTTTGAGAGACTGTCTAAGAAGCTGTATATCACCGAGGCGGGGAAGACATTTTATTCTTACGCGAAACAGGTGGTTTTTCAGTTTGATCAGATGGAAGAGCATATGCTGAACAACCGGAAGGAACGGCTGCGTGTCGGAGCGACAGTGACGGTGGGGAGCAGAGTGCTTCCGGAGATTGTGCGGGAGTTCCGGATGGAAAATCCGCAGATTGACATCTACTGTTATGGGGGGAACACACAGACTGTGGAGGAACAGCTTTTATCTATGGAGCTGGATGTGGGGATCATTGAGGGAAAGGTCCAAAGTCCGGATCTCATTGCCATTCCTATGATCGATGATTATCTGGTACTGGTCTGCGGGATGGAGCATCCGTTTATGGACCGGGAAAAGCTGTATCCGGATGATCTGAGAGGCCAGGAGTTTGTTATGCGGGAGAGAGGCAGCGGGACGAGAGCTCTGTTTGAACAGTATCTGCTGCGGCATGGAATACGCATTAAAGTGGTTTTTGAGGAGAACTCTCCGGCAGCGATTCTTCAGACTGTGAAGATTAATCAGTGTCTGGCTGTTTTGTCTGTCAGTCTGATTGAGGAGGAATTGCGCAGGGGGACGCTGAAGGCTTTTGCCCAGGAAGAACAAGAGTGGAACCGGAAGTTCAGTTTTGTCTATCACAAGGATAAATTTCTCACATCGGGAATCCGAAAGCTAAAGGAGATTGTGCGGGTCTATGGTGAGAAGGATGTCCTGGCAAAGCTGCCGGTGGGAAGATTGTTAAACAAGTAATAAAAAAGGAGGAATACACTATGGGATTGAACAGCACACCTTCATCAGACCGGGTACATATTGGCTTTTTTGGAATGCGTAATGCGGGCAAATCCAGCGTTGTCAACGCAGTGACCGGCCAGGATCTGGCAGTGGTCTCTGACGTGCGGGGAACGACCACAGACCCGGTGAGCAAAGCGATGGAACTGCTGCCATTAGGACCAGTTGTGATTATTGATACTCCGGGCATGGACGACGAGGGAGCCCTGGGGGAACTTCGGGTGAGAAAAGCACGTCAGGTTTTGAATAAGACAGATGTGGCGGTCCTGGTGGTGGACGCAGTTGTGGGAATGAAAGCGGAAGATGAGGAATTGCTATCCATCATCCAGGATAAAAAGATTCCTTATATAGTCGTGTTGAATAAGGCGGATCTTCTCCCGGAGAGAAAACCGGCAGGGCCGAAGGAAATCTATGTCAGTGCGGTGAATGGAGAAAATATCTACGAGCTGAAGGAGAAAATAGCAGGGCTGGCAGTGACCGATGAGCCGAAGATGAGGATTGTGGGAGATCTGATTGAGCCGTCAGATTTTGTAGTCCTGGTGATTCCCATTGACAAAGCGGCTCCCAAGGGAAGGCTGATCCTGCCGCAGCAGCAGACGATACGGGATATTCTGGAGGCTGATGCAGTCTCGATCATGATCAAAGAAAATGAGCTGCAGGATACACTGGCAAATTTGAAGAGAAAACCCAAGCTGGTGATCACAGACAGTCAGGTTTTCGCACGGGTGGACAAAGAGACGCCGCAGGATATCTGGATGACGTCGTTCTCGATTCTGTTTGCCAGGTACAAAGGAAATCTGGAAGCTGCCGTGGAAGGGGCAGCCATGTTGGATCATCTCAAAGACGGAGATCATATACTGATCTCAGAGGGGTGCACACACCATCGCCAGTGTGATGACATTGGCACTGTGAAGATTCCGCGGTGGATCCGGGAGTATACAGGAAAAGAACTGGAATTTCATTTTACTTCGGGCGTGGAGTTCCCGGAGGATCTCTCCAGCTATCAGTTGATTGTCCACTGCGGCGGATGCATGCTGAATGAGAGGGAGATGAAATATCGGGTGAAATGTGCGCAGGATCAGAAGATTCCGATTACCAATTATGGAATTTTAATTGCCCACACAAAAGGAATTTTGAAGAGAAGCATCCAGATGTTTCCGGAGATAGCCAAAAAGTTAAAATAAAAAGCGGAAAAAATGAAGATTACAGCCAGGGTGGATCGTTATTGTATAATGACAGCAGATAGTTGCAGGGAGGCGGAAATTCATCCGCCGGTTTAGAAAGGCGGTATCACCATGTGCGGTATATGTGGTTTTGTGGGAAAAGTTGAGAGTCAGGGGATTGCGTTGGAATCCATGATGCAGGCGCTGCATCATTGTGAGGATGACGATCTTGGAGAATATTACTGGGAAAACGGAGCGATGGCTTCCAGACAGGAGGAAATCGTTGAGATCAAAGGCTGTTATCAGCCCCGGGTGAGTGAAGATGGAAAGTTCGTGTTGGTCTGTGACGGAGAGATCTCCAATGCGGATAGCCTGCAGAGGATTCTGGAGAGCCGGGGACATCAGTTTCGATGCGGCGGTGATAAGGAAGTGATTCTGCACGCCTATGAGGAGTACGGAGAAGAGATCGTGAATTATCTTCAGGGATCCTACGCCCTGGTGATCTGGAACAGCGAGGAGGAACGCCTGTTTGCGGCGAGAGATGCAAAAGGCGGACGGACATTGTATTATGCTTTAGTGGGAGGCCGTCTGGCCTTTGCCACCTGTCTGGCGAGTATTCTGGCGTTTGTTCAGTATCAGGGCAAGACAGCAAAAATCTGTCAGCTGGAGGCAGGATGGGATTTTCGGTATGAAAAGAACCTTCTGAAAATCCGCTGCTATTGTCCGCCTGAGATTGAGAAGAATCAGGAGGAATCCGGGGAAGAGGAACCAGGACGTGATTCCTGGCCGGAAGAACCGAAGAATCCAGGAAGCGGCTTCTGGTATCATCTGATACATAAATGGAGAATGTGGAAGGGCAATCAAGCTGGATAAAAAGAGGATGGGCAGTTCCAGGTGAATCGCCCATCCTTTTTGGAATTTATTATTCTGGAATCTGAATTTCTCCGTCAAAGACGGTGGTGGCAGGTCCTGTCATGTAGACCAGATTCTGGCCTCTGTCCCAGAAAATCTTCAGATCTCCGCCCAACAGCTTTACAGTGATTTCGTCGTCTGTCAGATGATTTAAAATAGAAGAAACGGTGACGGCACAGGCACCGGTACCGCAGGCAAGTGTCTCTCCGGAACCTCTCTCCCACACACGCATCTGCACGGTCTTGCGGTCGAGCACTTTTACAAATTCTGTGTTGACCCGATCTGGAAAGAGGTCATGGTGTTCGAATTTCGGACCGATTTTTTCGATATCCAGATGTTCCACATCATCCAGATACACAACAGCGTGGGGATTTCCCATAGATACTCCGGTGAAGCGGTAGGATACATTATCCACAACAATAGGCTGGTCGATGGCAGTGTCCTGATCGACGAGAACCGGAATCTGAGAAGCCTGAAGAATCGGGGATCCCATGTTGACTTTCACCAGTGATACTTTGCCATTTTCCACGGTGAGATCCAATTCTTTGATTCCGCTTTTGGTAGCAATACGCAGATGAGTTTTGGGAACGATGCCGTGGTCATAGACATATTTTGCCACACAACGGATTCCGTTGCCGCACATGGCCCCCTGGGAACCATCCATATTGTACATATCCATTTCACAGTCTGCGATCGTTGATGGTTTAATCAGAATCAGACCATCGGAACCAATTCCGAAATGACGGTCGCTCACAAATTTTGCGGTCTTTGAAGGGTCCTTCACTTCTTCCTCAAAGCAGTTGACATATACGTAATCATTTCCGATACCATGCATTTTTGTGAATTTCATGTTCTTCCTCCTCAGAATTTAGGTGCTCCTCTGATGTGGACAGGAGATTTCCCACGTCGATTTCTAAAGCGAGAGCCAGCTGGGACATCAGTTTCAATGTGGGGTTGGCTCTGCCGTGCTCCAGCGCACTGATGTAGGTTCTGCTCACGCCCACAGTCTGGCCAAGATCATCCTGAGTCAGACCGCTGAGTTTACGGTAGCGGGAGAGATTCTGTCCGAACAGATTCGAATTCTTCTGATATAACTTCTTCATCCCCGTGAATATAACTCCTTTAAATCTCTGTGCCTGAGTAGGCTTCCTTCTAAGTATATATCCGTATAAAGATGAAAAAAATATCAGTTTTGCCAAAATTTATTTTCCCATATTATAAAAAAAAAACAGGTAATATGCAAGGCCGCACTTGTTTTTTCAAAGAAAGATGGTACAATGTATAGAAGCCTTATTTTTATAAAAAAAAATGAATATTTATAAATCATTAGGAGGAGAAACGATGAAAAAGAGAGTGTTAAGTGTATTTTTGGCAGCAGTATGTGCGGCATCCCTGACAGCCTGCGGCGGCGGATCATCATCCAGTGAGGAAGGAAGCAGCGACAGCTCCACCCAGGAGTCTGCGGCAATTGAGTCCCGTGAAGATCTGGAGGGAAAGAAGATCGGTGTTCAGCAGGGAACAACAGGAGATTTGTCCGTGACAGACGAGTTCGGTGATGAGAATGTGGAGCGTTACAACAAAGGATTTGAGGCTGTCCAGGCTCTGACTCAGGGCAAGATTGACGCTGTGGTAATCGATGACCTTCCGGCTCAGGAGTTCGTAAAACAGAGCGAGGGCCTGAAGATTCTGGATGGCGCATACAGCGAGGAACAGTATGCTCTTTGCTTTGCAAAAGATAATCAGGAACTGTGTGACCAGGTGAATGAAGTTATCCAGGAACTGAAAGATGACGGAACATTCGATGAGATCGCCAATTCTTATATCGGTGACAGCGCAGGAGAGAACTATTATGAGTCTCCGGCAGATGTGGACCGTTCCGGCGGCACACTGGTTATGGCTACCAATGCAGAGTTCCCGCCCTATGAGTATTATGAAGGCGACGAGATTATAGGTTTGGACGCAGACTTTGCTCAGGCGATTGCAGACCGTCTGGGTATGGATCTGAAGATCGAGGATATGGCATTTGACTCAATTATCCCGGCAGTGACCAGCGGAAAAGCGGACTTCGGCGCAGCAGGTATGACCGTGACCGAAGAGAGACAGCAGCAGGTACTGTTCTCCGATACTTATTACACAGCTCGTCAGGTAATCATTGTAAAAGAGTAATCGAATACTGTTAGAAGAAAATTCAGATAGGAGAATACATGGAATCGTTAAGAGATAGATTTATTCTGAATTTTGTGACGGATGAGCGCTGGAAATATATCACAGATGGCCTGAAGGTGACTTTGGAAGTCACCTTCTTGGCTGTCCTGATTGGTATTGTGCTGGGCCTTTTGGTGGCCATCGTCCGTTCTACTTATGAAAAGACACATAAACTGAAGATCCTGAATTTTATTTGTCAGATTTATATCACAGTCATCCGTGGCACACCAACGGTTGTACAGCTTTTGATTATCTACTTCGTTGTCTTTGCAAGCATGGATGTGAGCAAGGTATTTGTGGCTGTGATGGCGTTTGGTATGAACTCCGGAGCTTATGTGGCGGAGATTTTCCGTTCGGGTATTATGTCAATTGATGAGGGACAGTTTGAGGCAGGACGAAGCCTGGGCTTCAATTATGCCCAGACGATGATTTATATCATTATGCCTCAGGCATTTAAGAATGTACTCCCGGCTCTGGGAAATGAGTTTATTGTACTTCTGAAAGAGACTTCCGTCTCCGGTTATATTGCTTTGCAGGATCTGACCAAAGGCGGCGATATTATCCGAAGCCGTACCTACGATGCATTTATGCCATTGATCGCGGTAGCTCTGATCTATCTGGTGATGGTAATGATTTTCACGAAACTGGTAGCATTGCTGGAAAGGAGGCTGCGAAACAGTGACCACTAAAGGAGAAGTATTAATTCGTGTGGATGACTTACATAAGGTGTTCGATGACAGCCTTCACGCTCTGAATGGAATTACCACAGAGATCCGCAGCGGCGAGGTGGTTGTGATTGTGGGACCGTCTGGCTCCGGTAAGTCCACTTTTCTGCGCTCTCTGAATCTGCTTGAGGTTCCTACCTCCGGCCATGTTTATTTTGAGGGCGTGGATATCACAGACAAAAAAGTGGATATCAACAAACACCGTCAGAAGATGGGCATGGTATTTCAGCATTTTAACCTGTTTCCACATAAAACAATTTTGCAGAATATCACTCTGGCACCTATCAAACTTTTGAAAAAAGATCCGAAGGAAGCGCAGGACAGGGCGCGGGAGTTGTTGAGAATGGTAGGTCTGGGGGAGAAGGCAGATTCTTATCCGTCTCAGCTGTCCGGCGGCCAGAAACAGAGAATTGCGATTGTCCGTTCTCTCGCCATGGACCCGGAAGTGATGTTGTTCGATGAGCCTACTTCGGCTCTGGATCCGGAGATGGTAGGAGAGGTGCTGGAGATCATGAAAGATCTGGCCAGATCTGGAATGACGATGGTGGTGGTTACCCATGAGATGGGCTTTGCCAGAGAAGTGGGAACCCGTGTGGTCTTCATGGACGGCGGCCAGATTAAAGAGGAGAACAGCCCGGAAGAATTCTTCGGACATCCAAAAGATCCCCGTCTTCAGGAATTTTTGTCTAAAGTTTTATAAAAATTTGTAAAGAAAAAGAATCCCATACGCCAACAATCTGCGGCGATGAGATTCTTTTTTTCTATTTCTGTTTTGGACAATCTCCTTTCAGGTAGCAGTCGGCAAGCTGTTTGTAACAGTAACCGATGATATCTTTTCTGGTCACGATACCGATGAAACAGTCTCCGTCATCTACTACCGGGACAAAATTCTGATTCATAGCCCGGTGAATCAGATTCTCCATTTTGGAGTTCACGTGAACTGGTTTGTAATTATGGCCGCGCGGGATATTCATAATGGGAATATCTTCCATCACGTGCAGAGACAGGGGGCCTCTGCGCTTGATCTCCCACAGCAGGTCACCCTCGGAGATGCTGCCGATATACTTACCGTCCAGACTGAGGATGGGAACACAGGCATACCGGTGGTGCTCCATCTTCTCCAGTGTCTGGCGGAGTGTCTCATTTTCGTATATGTAGGCGACATCTTCCTTTGGGGTTAAGAAAAATAAAATATTCAATGTTCTTACCTCTTTCTCATGCAAAGAAATCGTAGACAGCCGTGATAACCTGTTCCTGGTCGGATGGGGTGAGACCGTAGTACAGAGGCAGCCGCAGCAGCCGTTCGCTTTCTTTGGTGGTGTAACGGTCTTCTCCGTGAAAACGCCCGAATTTCTTACCTGCCGGCGCATTGTGCAGAGGAATGTAGTGGAAGACTGCCATGACACCGTGCTCGCTCAGATATCGGATCAGACGCGTGCGTGTGTCGAGATCCGCTGTTTTCAGATAATACATATGGGCGTTATGAACGGCATAATCCGGGATGTATGGGCGTTCCACCCGCCCTGCTTCTTCCAGAGCCTGAAAAGCTTCATGATAGCGGTTCCAGCTTCGCATGCGGTCCGCCTGAATCTTTTCTGCCTGCTCAAGCTGTCCCCAGAGGTAGGCAGCGTTGATATCACTGGGCAGATAGGAAGAACCGTAGTCCACCCAGGTATATTTGTCAATCTGTCCGCGGAAGAATTTGCTGCGGTTCGTGCCTTTCTCACGGATAATCTCAGCGGCTTCCTGCCAGCGGTCTTCCTGAAACATCAAAGCTCCTCCCTCGCCCATGGTGAGATTCTTGGTCTCATGAAAACTTAAACATCCGAAATCTCCGATGGTTCCGAGAGATTTTCCTTTATAGTAGGCGTCGAATCCCTGGGCGGCATCCTCCACAACCATCAAGTGATGCCGGCGGGCGATATCCAGGATGGTATCCATCTCACAGGCTACTCCTGCGTAGTGAACCGGGACAATCACACGGGTTCTGTCCGTGATGGCGTCTTCAATCAGACGTTCATCCAGGTTCATAGTGTCCGGACGGATATCCACGAACACAATATTTGCACCGCGCTGTACAAAAGCATCTGCTGTGGAAACAAAAGTATAAGAAGGCATGATCACCTCATCACCTTCTTTTACCTGGGTCAGCACAGCGGCCATTTCCAGAGCGTGGGTACAGGATGTAGTCAGAAATACGTGATTGACCTGGAAATGTTCTTTCATCCAATCACTACATCTGCGTGTGAATTTTCCGTCTCCGCAGAGTTTGCGGTCTGCGATGGCTTCTGTAATGTATTTTTGTTCGGTCCCCACGTAAGGGGGAATATTGAAATCAATCATATCTGCATTATAGCATATATGAGAAACCAGTGTCAAAAGAACTTGCGCTTTTCGGGAAAAACAGTGTATAATGTAGAAACTAAGGAGATTATAAAAAAGGGAAGGAAAAGGTGAATATGAGAGGGATTTTGAAGAAAGCATTGTCCCTGATTCTAGTTGGTGCCATCACGGCATCATCTTTTTGTCTGTCCACCAATGTGCAAGAGGTAGAGGCAGCTTCCTCGAAAGCCTGGCAGAAATCGGGAGGAAAGTGCTACAACGGCAAGGGACAGGTCATTTCAGGGGCAAAAACCCGTGGCATTGATGTCTCAGAGTGGCAGGGCAATATTAACTGGAATCAGGTGGCAGACTCCAATGTAGATTTTGCCTTCATCCGTGTGGGCGGTTATGGAAGCGGAGATTACCAGAGATTGGACAAAACATATGAGGCGAATATCCGCGGGGCCAATGAGGCGGGATTGCCGGTGGGTGTTTATTATTATTCCACAGCTACCACAACGGAGCAGGCAAAGAAAGATGCCCAGTGGGTGATCGAGCAGATTACCGGACATCTGATTTCTTATCCGGTGGTGTTCGACATGGAGGACGCCACGGTGGAGTATCTGACTCCCATGAGAAAATCCCAGATTGCCGACGCGTTTTTGTCGGAGATCAAGCGTGCAGGATATTATCCTATGCTCTATATGAATACCAACTGGTATAAAAATGAATACAACATGAGTATGCTGGCCCAGTATGATGTGTGGATTGCCCAGTACAACAGCAGCAGTACGCCTCCTGACAAGAGCAGTGTCCGGTATACCATCTGGCAGGCGACGGACGGCACGGATGTGGTAGGGTTGCCCAGGACGAATGGATTGATCAAGGGAATCCCCTCAGAGAACGCGGTGGATTTAAATTTCGGCTATCTCTATTATCTGAGCAAGGTGACACCGAGAACACAGCCGCTGTCCAGCTACAGCCCGGATGGAGTGAAAGATGGCTGGGTGCAGGAAAATGGAAAATATTATTTCTATGATGACGGGGAGCTTTATCGGAGTAAACTGTTTAAGGTGGATGGACATATCTACTATGTGGATGAGAACGGAGAACGGCAGTATGGATGGCATACCATCAATGGAAAGAGATATTATTTCTATTACCGTACCGGATATGCGCCTTCCGGCTGGATTCCCATCAAGCAGAAGTACTACTATTTCTCCAAACCGGAAGGTTGGCTGTATACGGATCATCTCTTCGTGTCCTCCACAGGGAAGACGATCTACTATGCGGACAGTGACGGTGTGCGTGTGAAAAATAAACTGGTATCGGCGACCTATAAAGGCGTTAAGAGAGCATACTATTTTGGATCGAATTATAATGCGGTCAGCGGCTGGTTTACTTACAAGGGAGGCAAGTATTATGCGCTTCCCACAACCCGGGGAGTGGTGAGAAACTGTATCCGTAAGATTGACGGCAAATATTATGGATTTGGAACTTACGGAAGAATGCTGACAGGTTTCCAGAGGATTGACGGTAAGCTGTATTTCTTCCATAAGACTACAGGCGCCCAGTTCCGAAACTGCACCAGGCACTGGAGCGGAAAGACTTATGTATTTGACAAAAACGGTGTGTGTACAGTGAAAAAATAAGTGATAAAAGAAAAAGTCAAATAGCAGAGAGATGATCTCTGAAATTTGACTTTTTTCTTTTCAGGTAAAATTTATCTTGCCACAATGATTCCAAATGCCCACAGAGCAGTCAGAGCGTGCAGTACCGCAAAGGTAAACAGCATTCCCCGGGTGATATCTTTTCTGAGAACCAGTGTGCGGTTCCTGGTAAGCAGAAGCAGCAAGGGAAGCACAGGGAGAAAATAGCGTCCCTGCACGCCCTCGATGACCATGGAAGATTCGGGGGTCCAGTCAAACATAATTCCCAGCATGGAGGCGCTGATCACTCCGGCACAGATCAAGGCAAGCCAGAGCTTTCCCCAGGCGGAGAGAAACAGATATTCTCTCGTGTGGGGCACAACGGAAAGCAGAAGGAGCACGGCGAATAAAAGGATCAGCATCCAGGGAATATCGATATCCAGCCGTCCCAGTCTGCCTCCCAGCATGGAAGTGAAATAGAAGTCACCGTATTCCTGGAAGGTGCGCACGTACATGCCGATCAGTTTGGCGGGCGCATGGAGGAAATAATCCAGGGTATAATTGGTGCCTCCCAGAGCCACTTCATGGCTGTCCGAGACCACAGAGTGAATCTTACCGGCCTGGAAGAGGACAAGGCTGATTAGAGAGGCCGCGAAAGTTCCGGCGATACCCAGATAGTACTGGCGGTTCTGTGACGCTTTCTTTCTGGGAATCAGAAGACAGCACAGACTGATCAGTACATAGACGACCTTACAGGGGGCGAGGACAGCGGCGAGTATAACGAGAACGATCCAATGTCCAGGCTTTAGTTTCTTTACCGCGAAGGCCAGATGCAGGCAGTAGGCAGTCAGCAAAAAGGCCAGGGCGTTGACGGTGGTGTCATAGGAGAAGGATGTGGCCTGCTGCAGGCTGATGGGCAGCAGATAGATCAGGAACATCAGGTTTCTGGCGAAGGGCATCAGGCGGATAGTCAGATATCCTGCGGCCAGATAACCCAGATAGATCAATCCTTTTCCAAGAAAATACATCAGTACCTTGCCAAGACCGAGAAGCCTTGCCAGGGCAATGCCGGCTCCGGAGAGCCAATAGCAGTAGAGCGGAGCCTCCAGGGGCGGATGTCCGGCAGATACCATTTTTTCAGAGTGGTCCATGGAGAACAGATCATCCCAGGTGGCAGTGAGATTCTGCAGATTGGCGGTCTGCAATTCATAGAAGGCGCGGTAGTCATCCTCCCGGACCAAAACGTTTCCATGTTCGTCTGTGCCTTCCTGTCCCAGCATCCGGCTGGACACATAGTAAGCAGTCTCAAAGTGACGGTAATCATCCGGAGCAGTCAGAGGAGGAAAGAGAAGCAGATAGATTCCTCCCAAGAAGACGGCAAATACCAGAAACAGGCATTCCAGCCTCAGAGGACGCAGATACAGGAACACAAACAGTACGAAGACTGTGATCAGCAAAGCAGCGCAGAACAGATAGAAAATTTTCAGCACAAGCTTTGCCGGCTCCCCGTAGACGCGAAAACAAAGATCGGTGTCCGTTTTCTGCCCGTTTTCATATAAAATACCGTCAGAATATGCATTGCTGTCCGCAGTGAAAATTCCGATGGCATCTTCGCTGGTTCCGTCCAGAGAAGTGATTTCCACGTAGAATTCTTTTCCGGAGGCATTGGTGACGGGCTCTGTGAGATAAAAATCCAGAAATTGACGGTCTAAAACTCCGGTGCTCAGGATATCCCAGGTCTGAAGAGGAGTGTCTGTTCCTTCTTCCCCCATAGAAACCCGAAAGGTGGAGTCATTTCTTCTCTGAAATGTTGTCACATAGAAATCAAATCCTGTGATGGTATCACGGCTGGCGGTGAACGTCTGATGCCAGGTAGTTCCCTCGGTGAACGGATCTGCGTGATCTGTGTGAGTATCCTGGCAGATTTCCATCAGCATTTCATCACTGGCAGGGCGTACATAATCCGTATAGGAAAAACGGATCAGCAGCAGTAAAAGTGCCAGAACTGCAAAAAGAAGCACAAAAGGCACCGCTTTTTTCATATCCACTTTCTTTTTACTCAATTCCATCTTTGAAATCTCCCCTCTATCCATCTTCCGGCGGCAGATGCCGGCCCGGATTTTGCTGCCATGCAGCTTCTTCTTTGCGTATCATAGCATAGGAGAGGCTCAAAAGCAATGAAGGAAAGCCTTGAACCAGGGAATTAAAGATGCTATAATGGTTCCAATTCAATAAGAAAACAGGAGAGAAAATATCGTGAGAACTTATTTGGTTACCGGAGGAGCCGGATTTATTGGTTCCAACTATATTCATTATATGTTTCAGAAGTACAATGATGAGATCCGGATCATCAATGTTGACAAGCTGACATACGCAGGAAATCTGGAGAACCTCAAGGATGTGGAGAACCGTGACAACTATACTTTTGTGAAAGCGGATATCTGCGACAGCGAGGCAATCCAGAAGATTTTTGAGGAGAATGATATTGACCGTGTGGTTCATTTCGCAGCAGAGAGCCATGTGGACCGAAGCATTAAGAATCCAGATGTCTTTGTCAAGACGAATGTTCTGGGAACACTGGTGATGCTCAATGCGGCAAAGGCTGCCTGGGAGTTGCCGGACGGAACTTTTAAGGAGGACAAGAAATTTCTCCATGTCTCCACAGATGAGGTGTACGGTTCCCTGGATGAGGACGGCGGCTATTTCTACGAGACAACGCCTTACGATCCTCACAGTCCGTATTCAGCCAGCAAGGCTTCCTCAGATATGCTGGTGAAATCTTATATGGATACTTATAAGTTCCCGGCTAATATTACAAACTGCAGCAACAATTACGGGCCTTATCAGTTTCCGGAGAAATTGATTCCGCTGATTATCAACAACGCCCTTCACGGAAAGAAACTTCCGGTCTACGGTGATGGAAAGAATGTGAGGGATTGGCTGTACGTGATGGATCACGCCAAGGGAATCGATATGGTGCAGGAAAAGGGCAGACTGTTTGAGACTTATAATATCGGCGGACACAACGAGAAGCAGAACATTCAGATCATTCACATCATTCTGGACACGTTGAGAGAGATGCTTTCGGACGATGACCCGAGAAAAGCACTGGTGAGTGATGACTTAATCACTTTTGTGGAGGATAGAAAAGGACATGACCGCCGTTATGCCATTGCGCCGGATAAGATCAAGGCCGAGGTGGGCTGGTATCCGGAGACGAAGTTCGAGGATGGAATCCGCCTGACCATTCAGTGGTTCTTCGAGAACGAAGAATGGATGAAGAATGTGACAAGCGGCGATTATCAGAAATATTACGAAGACATGTACAAAGAGAAATAAGCTTGGGGGAAGAAGGATTATACCGGAGCATCCGGGATAAGCCTTCTTTCTTGCGGCATGGAAAAGACCTTAAGGAGGAAAATCATGAAAGGGATTATATTGGCAGGCGGCGCGGGAACCCGCCTCTATCCGCTGACTAAGGCTATCAGCAAGCAGATTATGCCGGTCTATGACAAACCGATGATCTATTATCCGTTGTCCACACTGATGCTGGCTGGAATCCGGGAGATTCTGATCATCTCCACACCGAGGGATCTGCCGGTGTTCCAGGAACTGTTCGGAAGCGGGGAGCAGCTGGGACTGCAGATGTCTTATGAAGTTCAGGACTATCCGAGGGGACTGGCCGATGCGTTTATCATCGGAGAAAAATTTATCGGGGAGGACAATGTGGCACTGGTTCTGGGTGACAATATCTTTTACGGCCAGAGTTTTACCAAAGTTCTCCAGCGGGCAGCTGCCAGAGAAGAGGGAGCTACCATTTTCGGTTACTATGTGAAAGACCCAAGAGAGTATGGAGTTGTGGAGTTTGACGAGAACGGAAAAGCTCTGTCCATTGAAGAAAAACCGGAGCATCCGAAGTCCAATTACGCAGTGCCGGGCCTTTACTTCTACGACAATGACGTGGTGGAGATTGCCAAGAATGTGAAGCCTTCCGCGAGAGGCGAGATTGAGATCACCAGTGTGAACAATGAATATCTCAGAAGAGGAACTCTTCACGTGGAGACACTGGGCCGTGGTTTTGCTTGGCTGGACACGGGAAATCATGACGCCCTTCTGGACGCGGCCGACTATGTGTCAGCGGTGCAGAAGAGACAGGGACTCTATATTTCCTGTATCGAAGAGATTGCGTACAAGAAAGGGTTTATCAATAAAGAACAGCTGATTGCCCTGGCTCAGCCCCTTCTGAAGACTGCCTATGGCAGATATCTGATGGATGTGGCAGAAGGCTTGGGAAATTAAGGAGGATATTGTAAAGTGGGAAAGATTAAAGTGACAACCTGCGGCATCGAAGGGCTGAAGGTGATAGAACCTACTGTGTTTGGAGATGAACGGGGCTATTTCATGGAAACTTATAACTATAATGATTTCAAGGAAGCTGGCATCGACATGGAATTTGTGCAGGACAATCAGTCAAGTTCCAGAAAAGGTGTGTTGAGAGGACTGCATTTTCAGATTCACTATCCGCAGGACAAGCTGGTCCGTGTGGTGAACGGGGAAGTGTTCGATGTGGCTGTGGATTTAAGAGAGGGTTCTCCGACTTATGGACAGTGGTATGGCGTGATTCTCTCCGCAGAGAATAAGAAGCAGTTTTTTATTCCGAAGAATTTCGCCCATGGTTTTCTGGTACTGTCGGATCATGCGGAGTTTACTTACAAATGCACAGACTTCTATCATCCCAACGATGAGGGAGGCCTGATCTGGAATGATCCGGATATCGGGATTGAGTGGCCGATTCCTGAGGGGATGGAACTGATCTTTTCAGAGAAAGATCAGAAGTGGGGACGCTTAAAAGATCTGAAGAAATAGGAGAGATCCCATGTTAAAACAAATCTTTTCACTGCCGGCGGAAGTCTACCAGAACCGCCGGCTGGTATTGAAACTGGCCAAGAATGATTTTAAGACAAAATATGCGGGATCCTATCTGGGAATTGTGTGGGCGTTTATTCAGCCGATTGTGACTGTGCTGGTCTACTGGTTCGTCTTCTCAGTGGGATTCAAGACAGGCACCGGTGAGCTGGGAGTGCCTTTTGTGCTCTATCTGGTGGCAGGAATTGTCCCCTGGTTTTTCTTTCAGGATGCCCTGAACGGGGGAACCAACGCGATGATTGAATATAATTATCTGGTGAAGAAAGTGGTTTTCCAGATCAGCGTCCTTCCCATTGTGAAGATTATCTCAGCGCTGTTTGTCCATGCTTTTTTTGTGGCCTTTATCATTTTGCTTTATACGGCCTACGGCCGTTTCCCGGATCTGTATTATCTGCAGCTTATCTATTATACGTTTTGTGTATTTGCGCTGGTGCTGGGGCTGACTTATGCCACCTGTTCCATCGTGATTTTTTTCCGCGATCTGACACAGATTATTAACATTGTTCTGCAGGTGGGTGTCTGGCTGACACCGATTATGTGGGTGGCGGAAACGATGCTGGTGGATCATCCCTTGCTGCATCAGATACTGAAACTGAATCCGATGTACTATGTGGTATCCGGTTACCGGGATGCGTTCATCATGAAGCACTGGTTCTGGGAGCACCCTGGCTGGACACTGTACTTTTGGGTATTTACCGCGGCCTGTTTCCTGTTTGGAAGCTGGATCTTTAACCGGCTGAAGGTACATTTTGCGGACGTATTATAAGGAGAAGAGGTAAGAGTTTTGGGAGAAAAAATAGCGATTCAAGTCCGGAACCTGAGCAAAATGTATAAGTTGTATGATAAGCCTTCTGACCGGCTCAAAGAGAGCCTTGGGCTTACCAGGAAGAAATGTTACCGGGAACATTTTGCTTTGAACCATGTAAATTTCGATGTCCGGCAGGGAGAGACTGTGGGAATCATCGGAACCAATGGTTCCGGAAAATCTACGATTTTGAAGATTATCACCGGTGTTCTGAATCCTACGGAGGGAGAAGTGACTGTGAACGGCAGAATTTCTGCCCTCCTGGAGCTGGGCGCCGGATTTAATATGGAATATTCCGGTCTGGAGAATGTGTATCTGAATGGTACAATGATCGGTTTTTCCAGGGAAGAGATTGACGCGAAGCTGGATGATATTCTGAAATTTGCGGATATCGGAGATTTCATCAACCAGCCGGTGAAGACGTATTCCAGCGGTATGTTTGTACGGCTGGCTTTTGCTGTGGCCATAAATATCGACCCGGAGATTCTGATCGTGGATGAGGCTTTGTCCGTGGGAGATGTGTTTTTCCAGGCAAAGTGTTATCACAAATTTGAAGAGTTCAAGAAGATGGGAAAGACCATTCTCTTTGTGAGCCATGATCTGAGTGCTGTGTCAAAGTACTGTGACCGGGTGGTTCTGCTCAATCACGGGGAGAAACTGGAAGAGGGAAGCCCCAAAGCCATGGTGGATATGTACAAACAGCTTCTTGTGAACCAGGATCCCATCAATACAGATAAGAACGGAAACCAGGAGGAAGAAAGGGATATTGTAGCCCAGGAAATGTCCGGCAGCTGGAAGTCCAATTTCCAGGTGAATCCGGATACGCTGGAGTACGGGGAAAAACTGGCGGAGATCGTGGACTTTGCGGTATTCGATTCCAATGGAAGAATTACCAATACCATTGAAAAAGGATCACGTTTTCAGATTAAAATGAAAATTTTGTTCCATGAGGCGATTCAGGACCCCATAGGAGCTTATACATTTAAGGATACCAGGGGAACGGAGATCACAGGGACCAATACCATGTTTGAGAAGGCATATATCCGCCCTCCGAAGGCAGGGGAGACCTGTGTGATCACATTCGAGCAAAAGATGGATCTGCAGGGCGGAGAATATCTGATCTCTTTTGGCTGTACCGGGTATCGGGATGGAGATTTTCATGTTTTTCACCGTCTGTACGATGCCTGCAATATCACGGTGGTATCTACAAAAAATACGGTGGGATTCTATGACATGAATTCAAAAGTGACTGTGGAACAGGATTAGAGGATGGGAGCATGACACCAGAAAAAATCGGAAATATTGAATTAGATTATGAATTTTATCCGGGCGAGGATCTCTACAGTGACGGCCCGGTGGAAGATGAGATGTTGGAAGTGGCTCAGAATTTCAGAGAGGAAGAGTTCAATCAGATCATTGCCCAGAGGAAGAGCTGGCCTCTTCTGTACCACTTTTCCCATATCCGTCAGAATATTGTGAGCTGGTATCCCTTAAAGGGCAAGGTGCTTGAGATCGGTGCCGGCTGCGGCGCCATCACAGGGGCATTGGCGGACCAGGCCGATCAGCTTGTCTGTGTGGATCTCTCCAGAAAGAGAAGCCTGATCAACGCCTGGCGGAACCGTGACCGGAACAATATCCGGATTCATGTGGGAAATTTTCAGGATATTGAGAAGACTTTGGATACAGATTATGACTATATTACGCTGATCGGTGTGTTTGAATATTCGGAAGGTTATATTGGAACCGGAAGGCCTTATGTGGAGATGCTGCGCAGGATCGCCAGTCATCTGGCGCCGGGAGGAGAGATTCTCATTGCCATCGAGAACCGACTCGGGCTGAAGTACTGGGCTGGCTGTACGGAGGATCATGTGGGGAAATTTTTTGAAGGGTTGGAAGGGTATCCAACCACCGAAGGGGTGAAGACTTTCTCAAGAAAAGAGCTGGAGTCGGTGATTGCCCAGGCAGGAGATTTCCAGACTGCTTTTTATTATCCCTATCCGGATTACAAGTTTCCGATGACGGTCTATTCCGATGATTACCTTCCCAGAAGAGGGGAGCTGAAGCAGAACGTGAATAACTTTGACCGGGTGAAGCTCCAGCTTTTTGATGAGGCGAAGGTCTTTGATACCATTGTGGAGAATGGCCTGTTTCACCAGTTCTCGAATTCGTTTTTTGTAGTTTTGAAAAAGGAGGCAGAGGGATGAGAAAAGTTATTTATTCCAAGTTCTCCAATGAGAGGGATCCCCGTTTTTCCATCCGGACAGACATCTGCCAGGATGGGGACAGACGGTGGATTGAAAAGACAGCGGCAGGAGAAAAAGCGCTTCCCCATGTGAAAAATCTGCTCCGCTGGCAGCAGGAACTGGGTGAGACATTCAAGGACTGCGGACTTGCCTTTAACGAGTGTGAAGAGATGGAGAATGGTGTCCGGCTGGCTTATCTTCAGGCAGAAAGCCTGGAGGAGTATCTGGATGAGAAGCTGGATCAGGGATTTAAGGAAGAGGCTTTCCAGGATCTTATGAACTATCTCCGATTTCTTCAAAAAGTTCACAGTCGGAAAAAATTTGAGAAGACGGCAATGTTTGAGCAGGTGTTCGGGGATGCCAAGCTTCCGGATGGGCTTTTCTGTGCGGAAGTTTCAGACATCGATCTGGTCTGCTCCAATTTGCTTTTGGCGAAGCCTGCCACAATCATTGATTATGAGTGGACTTTCGATTTTCCCATACCAGGAAATTATATAGTGTACCGTGCCCTGCATTATTACGTGGACACCCACAGCAAAAGGCAGGGATTCCATGAGTTTTTGCCCTACCAGAAGCTGGGAATTACAGATCAGGAGCTGAAGGCTTACCGGGAGATGGAAGTACAGTTTCAGCGCTACATCACGGGAAATCATGTCCCCATGCGGGAGATGTACCGGGACATCAGTCCGGGGATCAAGGAAATCAAAGTCCTGATGGGAGAGAATCTGCAGGTGTATGAGTCTTTCGGAACAGGATTTGAGGAGCATCATTCCAGACTCTATCCCATCCGGGAGGAAAAGGTTCAAGTAAGGGTTCCGATCTCAGAAGGTGTGGATTATCTGCGTGTGGATCCGGGAAGCTGTGCCTGTGCGGTGAAAATTCACAAATTGAATTTTCAGCCGGGGGACATTCCAGCACAATATCACTGCGAGAATGGATGGAGCAGCGGACAATGGATTTACATCGCAAAAGATGACCCGAATCTGACGAACATTCCAGTACCGGCAGGGGCAGAAGAGCTGGAGATTTACCTGGAAGTGCATCCTGTGGAGGCAGGCTTCCTGGAGGGAATGGCCAGGAGATTCCAGAAGGAGGAGGCGCAGATCCGCTCACTTCGTGAAGAGACACAGCAGCTGGGGCGGAAGATTGATGAGATGGAACACACGAAAGTATGGAAAGCTTATCAGCGTTATCGGGGAATGAGAGGCAAGGAGTGAAACAATAAGGAAAGGAAGCAATAGAATGGGAAAAATTATTGCAGTTGTGGATGTGGAGAAATACATCCGCAAAAACCAGGGGGAATATATCATCCAGGGATGGCGGGTGGCTCAGGGAGAAGGCCCCGTTGAGATCCAGGTTCGAGGAGATGAGGTGACTCCCATTTCTTTTCAGGCAATAGCCTTTCCAAGGCCGGATGTGCTGGAGGCACGGCCGGAGTTGAAGCCAGAGGACCAGAATATCGGATTTCAGGTGGTCATCTCCAATGTGGAGGTACTGCTTCAGAGATTTGAGAGAGTGACGGTCCGGCTCAAACAGGGTGAGGAATCAAAGGTACTGATCCAGAAGGAACGCCGTCAGATGGCCCAGGAGTACCGGGATTTTTCTATCCGCTACCAGATTGATGTTCTGAAAAGGGACGGAGAGGATGTCCTGCTTCAGGGCTGGTGTATTGACACTCTCCGCCAGGATCACATGTCCCTGACTGATGAGAAAGGAAGGCCGATCGCCTGTACAGCGAATTACAGAATTGTGCGAAGTGATGTGATCCAGGAAGAGGGATTGGAACCGGATTATGCCTGCGGTTTTGTGATCGAGGTGCCAAGGAAGAAAGTCACCTCTCAGAAAATGATCCTGAAATTCTGGAATGACCTGACTTCCAAGGAAAAAGTGATCGACATGAAGGAATTTGATTACGAAAATTCCGTGAGAGGAAGGGTCAAAAAAGTATTAAAAAGAGAGAACGGAGCAAGAAACCTTCAGGTCCTAAAGAGCAGAGGTGTGGGAGGCTTTGTGGATTTCGTAAAAGAGGAAATCTATACGGAGAGTGAGAAATATGCCTACTGGTGGAAGAAAAATCAGGCCACATCCAAGGAACTAAAAGAACAGGCGGCTTACCATTTCAGTTATGAGCCGAAGATCAGTATTGTAATTCCGCTGTTTAATACACCGGAGAAATATCTGAAAGCATTGGTGGATTCCATTCTGGCTCAGAGTTACGCCAACTGGGAGCTCTGCCTGGCTGATGGAAGCACCAGTTCCAGACCGGGAGAGTATCTGCTGAAACACTACGGAACGGAGAAGCGGATTTACTATCGGAAAATCAAGGAAAATCTGGGAATAGCCGGCAACACGAATTATGCCATCGGGATGGGAACGGGAGAGTATGTGATGTTCTGTGACCATGATGATCTGGTGGCTCCCAACGCCTTGTTCGAGATGGTAAAGGCCATCAACAAAGATCCAAGAACGGACATTGTCTATACCGATGAAGATCTGATCAACAGTGAAGGAACTGTACACTCTTCTCCTCGCTTCAAGCCGGATTTTAATTTTGACTTTCTGAGAAGTATTAACTATATCTGTCATATTTTCCTGGTACGCAGAACATTGATCGACCGGGTGGGAATGCTGCGGTCTGAGTATGATGGAGCACAGGACTATGACTTCATTCTCCGCTGCTGTGAACAGACAGAGCACATTGCCCATGTGCCTAAAGTTCTATACCACTGGAGGGCGCACGATAATTCCACGGCTGGAAATCCAGAGAGTAAACAGTACGCCATCGATGCCGGGAAACGTGCCCTGGAAGACCACTACCGCCGGATGGGATACGATGCGGTGGTGGAGTACACGGGAATCTTTATTGTGTTCCGGACAATTATGAAAGTGAAAGGGAATCCGAAGGTTTCTGTGATTATTCTGAATAAGGACCACAGACAGGATCTGGAGAAATGTGTGGTTTCCATCGAAGAGAAAACCACTTATCCGAACTACGAAATCATTGTGGTGGAGAACAACAGCGAACTGCCGGAGACCTTTGCTTTTTACGAGGAATTGCAGAGAAAATATTCCAACGTAAAGGTGGTAACCTGGGAGGGGCCGTTCAATTATTCTGCAATCAACAATTACGGGGCAGAATACGCCACAGGAGAATACCTCCTTTTGCTCAACAACGATACCGAAGTCATCAGTCCGGACTGGATGTCCGAGATGCTGGGATACTGTCAGAGAGAAGATGTGGGGATCGTAGGAGCTAAGCTTTATTATTCGGATGATACCGTTCAGCATGCCGGTGTTGTAGTCGGTGTGGGTGGATTTGCCGGACATATCCTCACCCGGTTCCGCAGAGGCGAGACAGGGTATTTCGGAAGACTGGCGGCCATTCAGGATATCAGTGCGGTGACAGCGGCCTGCCTGATGATCAAGCGTTCCATTTATCAGCTGATCGGAGGATTTGACGAAGAATTTGTGGTGGCTCTGAATGATATTGATTTATGTCTGAAGGTGAGAGCGCTGGGGCAGCTGGTGGTGTTTCATCCCTATGCAGAGCTGTACCATTATGAGTCAAAATCCAGAGGATTTGAGGATACGCCGGAGAAGAAAGCAAGGTTTAAAAAGGAGATCCGCAGATTCCGTGAGAAATGGGCAGGAATTCTGGAACAGGGAGATCCTTATTACAATCCCAATCTGACTCTGGTGAGAGGAGACTGTTCGATCTGCAGTGCCTATGAGAAATTTGAGATTGTGGAAGAGATAGAAAAAGACAAGAAGAAAGGAATTGAGTGAGATGAATCAGCAGTTACTGGAAGTCAAAAGAGAACGGTTTCACCTGCTCAATCCGAATATCTATATTCTCCAGGGAACTTTTCCAAAAGAATATGAGGTGGAGGCCTATCTGGATTCCGTGCGGATCGAGGCGAGGATGGAAGACTGGGAGACCACAAGTGCCCTGGAGCGTTTCAAAGAATGGGAATTGTTGAACGGCAGGAAGGTGACGGTGTATGTGGACCTGCCGGATAATTTAAAAGAATTCTCGAAATTGAAGATTATGGCGGTGCTGGAAGGAGACCGTCAGACCTGGTTTACCATCAGTGTGAGAGAGCTTCTGGCACGTCAGGGAAAGCCCCAGTATTATATGGAAGAGGAGCGGGTAAATGTCAAAGAGAAGACGTGCCAGCTCAGAGGATGGGCTGTAGCCCAGCAGCGTGTGGCGGTTAAGGTTTTCGACGAGAACAAAACACCGGTTTCCTGCAGCATTCAGATGACAAACCGTGTGGATGTGACAGAGATGTACAAGGAATGCCAGGTGGAAGAGAAATGTGGATTTTTCATTCAGCTGGAGCAGATTCAGAGTAAAAAACTGTATCTGGTCTTCTGGACTCCGGAAGCGAAAGCGGTACATGTGGTCAGTCTGCAGCCGGCAGTGATATTGAAAAACAAGGTGGAGAAATACCGCAAAAAGGGAATGAGTTATCTGAAAACCCATGGGGCGAGAGCCTTGGCGGTGAAAGCATTTCACAAGCTGACAACGGTCAAAGAACGGCCTGTGGACTATCAGAAGTGGCTGCCGAAACATCTGCCTTCCAGTGCGGAGCTGGAGAGACAAAGGAAGACCAAATTTTCGCTCACGCCGAAGATCAGTATTGTTGTGCCCCTGTATAAGACGGATCGGGAGTATTTGAGACAGCTGATCGAGTCTGTTCAAGCCCAGACCTATTCCAATTGGGAACTGTGTCTGTCGGATGGAAGCGGAGCAAATTCTCCGCTGGAGCAGGTGCTGAAGGAATACCAGGAGAAAGATTCCAGGATCCGGGTGATCTCTTCTGAAAAGCCCCTTCAGATTTCCCAGAATACCAATGCAGCGATGGGGATTTCCACAGGAGATTTTGTGGCTTTCGCAGACCACGATGATGTTCTGACAGCCAATGCGCTGTTTGAGTATGTGAAGGCATATAATGAGAATCCGAAACTGGAAGTCTTTTATTCGGATGAGGATAAGATGACTATGGACGGCAACAAGTTTTTCCAGCCGCATTTTAAGCCGGATTTCAACCTGGATCTGCTGTGTTCCGTGAATTATATCTGTCATCTGTTCATGGCGAAGAAAAGTCTGATCGAGAAGGTTGGGATGTTAAGGCCGGAATACGATGGGGCGCAGGATTATGATTTTATCTTCCGCTGTGTGGAAGCGACGGATCAGATCTGCCATGTGCCGAAGATTCTCTACCATTGGAGGAGCCATGAGCAGTCCACTTCCGAGAACCCGGAGAGCAAACGTTATGCTTTTGACGCGGGACAAAGAGCAGTCCAGGCACATTATGACAGGATCGGCGTGAAGGCAGAGGTTCTTCAGGGAGAATATCTGGGACTGTACCGGACAAAATTTATAAGAGATTATGATCCATTGATCTCCATTATCATTCCGAATAAAGATCACATCGAAGATTTGAGACGGTGTATGAATTCCATAGAGGAGAAGTCCACCTATCAAAATTATGAGTATATTATTGTGGAAAACAACAGTACGCAGAAGGAGACCTTCGAATACTATCAGAAACTGGAAAAGGAAGATCCGAAGGCGCATGTGCTTTACTGGGATGGACCGTTTAACTATTCCGCCATCAATAATTTTGGCGCAAAGGAGGCAAAAGGCGAGTATCTGCTTTTGCTGAACAATGACACGGAGATCATTAATCCGGATTGTCTGGAAGAACTGCTGGGATACTGCATGAGAGATGATGTGGGAATTGTGGGAGCAAGGCTGTATTATGAGGATGATACGATTCAGCACGCCGGAGTTGTGCTGGGATTTGGAGGAATCGCGGGACATTGTTTTGTCCAGCAGCCGAGAACTTCCACCGGATACTGCCACAGAATCATCTGTGCACAGGATTACAGCGCAGTGACAGCGGCCTGTATGATGGTGAAAAAAGAGATTTTCGACGCAGTCGGAGGTTTGAGTGAGGATCTGCAGGTAGCGTTCAATGACATTGATTTCTGTATTAAAGTCAGGGATTATGGGAAACTGGTGGTATACAATCCTTATGCGGAGCTGTATCACTATGAGTCAAAGTCCAGAGGACTGGAGGATACACCGGAGAAAATTGCGCGTTTCAACAAAGAGATCGCGACGCTGGAACAGCATTGGCCGGATATCTTCCGCAAACCGGATCCCTACTATAATCCGAATTTGACTTTGGACAGCCAGGACTTTTCTCTGAAAAGACTTTGAGAAATGCGGAAAATATAAATCAGAGATAGAAGGAGACAAAACACAGGAGGTGTACAATGAAAGTATTGGTAACAGGTGCGAAAGGCCAGCTTGGATACGATGTGATGAATGAACTGGCCAAGAGAGGATATGAAGGGATTGGCGTGGATGTGCAGGAGATGGACATCACGGACGCCCAGGCGGTGGACCGTGTGATCACAGAATCCGGAGTGGACAAGGTGATTCACTGTGCGGCTTACACGGCGGTGGATGCGGCAGAGGATAACGTGGATCTGTGCAGGAAAGTCAATGCCCAGGGAACAGAAAACATTGCAAAAGTATGTAAAAAGCTGGATATTCCCATGCTGTATCTGAGCACAGACTATGTATTTGACGGGGAAGGAACCCGCCCCTGGGAGCCGGATGACAAGAGGGATCCCCTCAACGTGTACGGTCAGACGAAATACGAAGGAGAGCTGGCCATTGAAGAGAATCTGGATAAGTATTTTATTGTCCGTATTGCCTGGGTGTTCGGCGTCAATGGAAAGAACTTCATTAAGACCATGCTGAAGCTTGCCGAGAATCATGACACGATTACTGTGGTCAATGATCAGGTCGGATCTCCGACCTATACTTATGATCTGTCCAGGCTTCTGGTGGATATGATTGAGACAGATAAATACGGACGCTATCATGCCACGAACGAGGGGCTGTGCACCTGGTATGAGTTTGCTGTGGAGATTTTCCGTCAGGCAGGAATTTCTGTCAATGTGGTTCCGGTTACCAGTGAGGAATTTCAGGCTAAGGCAAAACGTCCTCACAACAGCCGCCTGAATAAAGATAAGCTGGATGAGATGGGATTTAAACGCCTGCCCAGCTGGCAGGACGCGCTGTCACGCTATCTGAAAATTATCCGCGGATAATTCCATGGAGATGAGAGTGGATGAAACGATTAGCAACAAAAGAACAAAAAACAAAATTTCTGCTGCTGGCGATGCTTCTCGCCAGCGGCTTGTGTATTTACTGGAGATATATTTTCGGCGGGGATCTGCCGGTATTTAACGATTCCGGAAATGACACCTGGCAGCAGTACACCATGCACTACCAGACCATCGTCAACCACATCCGCAGAGGCAGTTTTTCCTGGTGGGACTTCACAAACGGATTCGGAACCAATATGTTTAATCTGAATCTGTTCGACCCTTCTTTGATTCTTCTGTATCTTCTGGGAGTGATCACAGGGCCGGAATATATGGTGTATTATCTGGTCTGGATTCAGCTGGGAAGAATTCTGCTGGCGGGATTTGCCATGTATCATCTTCTGGGATACTATTCCTTTTCCGCGAAGGCAAAGCTTCTGGGGGCTTACATTTATGGCCTGAATGGTTTTCTCATTGTGTGGGGACAGCATTACCAATTCGGTATGATTACGGTATATGTGCCGGTCCTGCTGTTTTTGCTGGAGAGATCTCTTCAGAAAAAGAAAATTACCCCCTTGTTTCCGCTGATGGTCTGTGCCACCGCTGTCTACAGCACATACCTGGCCTATATGAGTATGATTCTAGTGGGCTTCTATCTCATCGCGCGTCTCCTTATGATGGAACATGAGAAGACGAAGGCAAAGGTAAAACTGTTCTTTGCCTCCTGCGGAAGTATCCTTCTGGGAGTGGGAATGAGTCTGATGGTTCTTCTGCCCACGGCGGCGGTGATTTTCGGGGTATCTGCCCGGATGGAGAGTGACACCTCTTTGATATCCAGAATCTTAGATGGACTGACCCTCTATCCCAATGTCTATTATGAGACTTTGCTGGATCGCTTTTTCTCCAGCAACCTGCGGGGAATGGCCGTGGAAAATGTGTCCGGATATGCCGGCTACCTCAACTATTATGAGGATCCGGTGACGTTCACCTCCACGCTGTTTGTATTTCTGGGAGTTCAGTATCTGTTCCTTTTGTGGCGGACCAAGTATACCACGAGAAGAAAGGTTATCGGATACGCCATAGCGGCGATGATCGGCCTGGCGTTGGTACTCCCGCTGGGAGGAATTATTTTCAACGGATTTACGGAACCTTTCAGCCGTTATACTTTTATCTTCATTCCGATTTTTGTCATTGTGACTGCCTGGATGGTTGACTGGCTGATGGAGACGGGTAAAATCAGCTATGTAGGGCTCATCCTCACCACCCTCCTGATGATCAAGGTGTATCATGCAGGGTATGACCGGGCATTTTTCGTGGGGCACAAGACGAATGCCAGTATTCTTGCTATGACCGGTGAGATTATGGCGGGAGTGATTTTGTGTATGGGGCTGGTGAAGACTCAGACTTTCCGGAAAGGACTGTACACACTGCTTCTTCTGGCTGTCGTAGTCAACATGGTGTCTGAGGGAAATGCCTGTTTTGTGGAGAGAGTCGCTCTGAAGAAAGGAGACTCGTCTTATTTTGGAGAGTTATATAGCCGGGATATCAGGCAGGCATTGAATTATCTAAGAGCCACGGATCCGGAGTTCTACCGGGTGGAAAAGACTTATGTGGGGGCGACAGCCTGCATGGATTCTCTGGCACAGGAGTATCGGGGAATCAGTACCTATAATTCCACGATGAACGGAAATTTGAAAGATTTTGTTCAGACTTGTTATCCGGCATTGATGTATTCGGATACCAACCATTATCAGTTCGCAAAAGTGGCTCAGGATTCAGATTTTGCCGCATTTTGCGGAATCCGCTATGTGATATCCAGATCCGGGGACATGCAGCAGTACGGGTACCGTCTGATTACGCAGTTTGGGGATATCTATCTTTACCGGAATACAAAATCTGCCAGTGTGGCAAGTGTTCAGACCAATACAATTTCAGAGGAAAGCTTCCGGCAGATGTGCGCCAAGGGAGAAGATGGCATAGAGATTTTGAGTAAGGCAGTGGTTCTGGAAGATGGAGAGAACTATTTTGACTCCGATGAGATTCCGGAAGATACCAATACCTCCCGGGTTTTCCTGAATGCTCCGGAAAAAGAGTCTGAGATCACCGGATGGGTGAACTCAGAGGAAGATGGGTATCTGGTCTTTAAGATTCCATTCGAAAATGGATGGAAGATTTATGTGGATGGCCAGGAACAGGAGATAGAAAAAGCAGACCTGGGATTCCAGGGAGTGAAGATATCCGCTGGAAGCCATAGCCTGCATTTGGAATTCACACCGCCCCTTTTGGCAGAAGGCCTGAAGGCGAGTGCGGTATTCTGGATTTTATTCCTTGTCTTTGTGGCGCAGTTTTATTATGATAAGCGCAAGACCAAGAAGAATTAAGAGACACAAAGCTCCTATGATGATCAAAGAGAGTGTGGAATCCTGAAAGAAGGGTTTCGGCTCATTTTGGTTGTCAGAAGGAGCTTCTTTCGTCTTGGGGGCAGGAGTAGGAGTGGGATCCGCTTCTTTTACGACGGCACTTCCTACCTGGACATTCTGCCATGTATAAGTCTGCACACGCAATTCGGCATCTGAGGGATCTTCTGTCTCAGAGATCTCGATCTGATTTTTGGTAACCGTTTTTGGAACTGTGGCATATCCCCCGGACTGTGTCAGATCCGGGTTAGATACTTCCAGATTCTGAAACTGGTCGAATCCGTAGTTCATCAGATTGATGGTGTCCGCCACAACCTGTCCATTGTCGGAACGCATAACCACACAGATTAAAGTTCTTTTCTCTCTCCTGGCGGCAGTGACCAGGGTATCCTTTGCCGCGGCTGTATTGCCGGTCTTTCCTGCGATGGTTCCCTCGTAATAGGAGGGATTTCCTTCCATCATCATAGCATGATGGTTGGAGAGATTCCGCGCAGAAGAAGTTTTGTTTGTGGGCGGAATGGTATAGGACTGTGTGGAGTCGATGGCGCAGAAGGTTTCATTCTGAATGGCCGCCTTCATAATCAGAGCCATATCGTATGCCGTGGTATAATGATTCTCGTCATGCAGTCCGTTGGGGTTCGTAAAGTGCGTATCTTTACATCTAAGTTCCTGTGCTTTTTCGTTCATCATTTCCACAAAATGTTCTTTGGTGCCGCCCACATATTCTGCCAGCTGGCTGGATACCTCGTTGGCCGAGGAAAGCAAAACGGCATACAGACATTGTTCCACAGTCAGTTCTTCGCCCAGCTGAGCCTGGATGTTGGCGCTGTCCGGACGGACTTCCTGGACACCTGTATCTGTGAAGGTGACCGTTGCCTGTAAGTCCGGGCAGTTCTCCAGAACTACCAGAGCTGTCATAACTTTGGTGATGCTGGCGGGATACATCCTTTGATTCATTCCCTTGTCATATAGAACTGTGTCCGTATCGGCATCCATCAGCACACCGGTCTCGTCCACGATTTCGGGACCCTGGGGCCATCCGGAGATGGCATTTGTGGAGATGGAAGCGCCCAGGACAGTCTGGCTGCCCAGGAGCAATGACACACAAAGGACAAGAAGCATTCCGGTTTTCATTCGTTCTCTTTTTTGCATAATTCCCATCCTTTATTTATGATTTTATAATTTTTCTCATCAGGTAACCCAGCAGTCCCAGAAGGATAACGCCGGCTCCGATAATCAGTACGAAAGGAAGCACGGAGAGAGGTTCCTCCTTGGCGTGCTCGGGCGTGATGTCAGCATCTTTTTCATCTGTGTCTGCATCCGATGAGAGGACAGCGGTTCCCACCAAAGCTCCATGGTATGTGTACTGCTGGGTGGTCCCTTCCTCTGTGGTGCCCGTCTCTTCCACAGTGATATCTTCCACAGAAGCAGTGGATGGAATGACAGCCGTTCCTCCTGAGATAAGATTGGCATCGTCGGATACCGTCACAGTCTGGAAGTTGGAGAATCCATAGTCAAACAAGGTGACTGCCTCAGCGGAAATCTGCTGTTCCGTTCCTGAGAGAAGAATGCAGACCAAAGTAGTGCCATTGCGGGATGCGCCTGCGGCCAGAGTGCTTCCGGAAGCCTGGGTGTAACCGGATTTTCCGCCCAGAGTTCCCTCGTAATAGGAAGTACTGGTGGAGGCAAGGAGAGGAAAGCTGTTTGAGAGATTCCTCTGCGTACTGGTCATGTTGGTAGCGGGTATGGTATAAGACGGTGCCGCTGCGATGGTCCGGAAAGTTTCATTTTCAAGGGCTGCCTGCATGATCAGTGCCAGATCATGGGCAGTGGAAGTCTGATTTTCGTCCGGAAGGCCGGTGGGATTGGTGAATTTGGTGTTCGTACATCCAAGATCGGTGGCTTTCTGATTCATCATGGTGATAAAGTTTTCCACAGATCCTCCCACCTGCTCTGCCACCTGGGTGCTGATATCGTTGGCGGACCCAAGCATGATTCCGTAGAGGCACTGTTCCATGGTGAAAGTCTCTCCCACCTGAGAGTGCAGTGACACACTGTCGCCTGCGGAGGCAGCGGTTCCGGTCTCTGTCATGGTGACAGTGTCTGTGAGACTGCTGTTTTCCAGAGCTACCAGAGTGGTCATAATTTTCGTGATGCTTGCCGGATACATGGCAGTGTCCATATTTTTTGCGTACAAAATGGTACCTGTGGATTCTTCCATGACGACGGCGGCGCCGGAGGTAATCTCAGGTCCCTGGGGCCATCCTTCTGTTGCGTTGGTGGTGATTTCTGTTCCTGTGGCGGCTGCCGGCGCGGCGGGAACAGAAAAAGGATTCAACAAAGCGGCGGTCATACTTACTGCCAGAAGCCCCGTCAGTAATTTCGGATTTTTCATAAGTCTCCTCCAAATCATAGATCTTGTTCAGCATGGTTTTCCATGCGCAGATAAAGTAAGTATACCATAGTTTTATAGAGCAGAAAAGACCGTCCGCCTGACAAAATTCGAGTGTCAGAGGGTGGATGGGGAGGAAAATGCCATCCTTGCAAAAAAAGCCGCACAATGGTATTATGAGAAGCAGTGTTTGAAAGAATTTTTGCAGAAAGACTGAGGTTGAATCATGGGAGCGGACAAAAAAGCGGGAGGGAATATGGAGTGGGGGCGTATGCTGAAGAAATTATCTCCCTACACGATTCAAAAAGGGCTTCGCTATCTGAAGCATTACGGCCCGAAGGAATTCTGGGTGAGGCTTCATGAGCGTTTTGAGCCGGAGGAGATCCCCTATGGCCCCTGGTATGAGGCTTATATTCCCACGGAGGAGACGTTGAGAAAGCAGGCAAAGAAGAAATTTGCCTATGCGCCGCTGATCAGCATTGTGGTGCCGGCCTACCGGACACCGGAGACTTTTCTGCGGCAGATGATCGATTCTGTGAGAAGTCAGACCTATGGAAACTGGGAGTTATGTATCGCCAATGGGAGTCCGGAAGATGAGAAGATGGGGGAAATCCTTCGGGAGTATCACGAAAAGGATTCCAGAGTTTCCTTTAAAAATCTGAAAGAAAATCTGGGGATTGCCGAGAATACCAACGAGGCCTTCGCCATGGCCAAGGGAGAGTTTGTGGGGCTTTTGGATCATGATGATCTGCTGGCGCCGAATGCTCTTTATGAGATCGTCAGCCGCCTTCAGGAAGAGACGGTGGATGCGGTCTACACAGATGAAGATAAAGTGACGACAGATTTGACGGAGCATTTTCAGCCCCATCTGAAGCCGGATTTTAATCTGGATCTGCTCAGATCCAATAACTATATCTGCCATTTCTTCGTGGTGAGAAGGACGATTGTGGAAAAAGCAGGGGGCTTTCGCAGAGAATTTGACGGGGCCCAGGATTACGATTTCATTTTCCGGTGTGTGGAGACCTCCAGGGCGGTGGCTCATGTGCCGGAGATTCTCTATCACTGGAGGACGCACAAGGCATCCACCGCAGACAATCCGGCCAGCAAAATGTATGCCTTTGAGGCGGGAAGACGGGCAATCGAGGCACATCTGGAACGGACGCAGACGCCGGGGACGGTCAGCCACACGAAGGACTACGGGTTTTACCGGGTTCAGTATCCGGTAAAAAAGCAGGAGAAGATATCCATCCTGATTCCGAACAAAGATGAGAAAGAGTCCTTGAAAGCCTGCCTGGAGTCCATCTGGCAGAAATCTACCTATAAAAATTATGAGATTATCATCATTGAAAATAACAGTACAACGGAAGAAATCTTTGAATATTACCGGGAACTGGAGTCAGCTCATGAGAATTTGAGGGTGGTGACTTGGGAGAAGGAATTCAACTATTCTGCGATCAACAATTTTGGCGCCAGGTATGCCACAGGAGAGTATCTGCTGTTTCTGAACAATGATGTCACGGTGATCACTCCAGACTGGCTGGAGGAGATGCTGGGCGTCTGCCAGAGAAAAGAAGTGGGCGCTGTGGGCGTGAAGCTTTTCTATCCGGATGGCACCATACAGCATGCAGGTTGTGTGGTGGGTCTGGGCGGTGTGGCCGGGCATCTGTTCGTGGACATGCCGGGGGACAGAACCGGATATCTGCACAAAGCCTCGCTGCTGCAGGATTTATCGGCAGTCACGGCTGCCTGCATGATGATGAAAAAAGCAGTCTTTTGGGAGGCAGGCGGATTTACCGAGAAGCTTGCGGTGGCATTTAATGATGTGGATTTGTGTCTGAAAGTCCGTGAGAAAGGCTGGCTGATTGTGTACGATCCCTATGTACAGCTCTATCATATGGAATCTAAGACCCGTGGAGCGGAAGATGATAAGCAGAAGGTGAGAAGATTCCAGACGGAGATCGAGTATATGCGCAGCCATTGGCTGAAGATATTAAAAGGGGGAGATCCCTATTATAATAAAAATCTGTCTCTGACAAAGTGGAATTACTCTCTGAGGCCTCTTGGGACAGAGAAGCAGACGAGGAAACAATATGAAAAAAGTGACGGTAGTGATACCTAATTTCAACGGAATGAAATATTTGAAGGAGTGTCTGGAAAGTCTGAGAGCTCAAAAAGGCAGCTCTTTTGAGACTATTGTGGTGGACAATGGTTCTTCGGATGGAAGCTGTGTGTGGATTCGGGAGAATTTTCCAGAAGTGAGGCTTCTGGAACTTCCTGAAAATCTGGGATTTTGCAGAGCGGTGAACGAGGGAATTTGGGCTTCCCGGACACCTTATGTACTCCTGTTGAACAATGATATTCAGGCAGATCCTTTCTTTGTGGCAAAACTGACAGAAGCGATGGAACGGCATCCCAGAGCGTTTTCCTGCGGAGCGAAAATGCTGCAGTATCACCAAAGAGATTTGGTGGACGACGCGGGAAATTATTACAATGCCATGGGCTGGGCTTTTGCCAGGGGAAAGGACCGGCCGCAGGGAGAGTATGTGAGAGAAGAGAAGATTTTTGCCGCCTGTGCCGGGGCAGCGATTTACCGGAGAAAAATTTTTCAGAAAATCGGATATTTTGATGAGGAACATTTCGCCTATCTGGAAGACACGGATATCGGGTATCGGGCCAGACTTTATGGCTATGAGAACTGGTTCGTTCCGGAGGCGGTGGTTTACCACGTGGGAAGCGGCACCACCGGTTCCCGTTACAACGAGTTCAAAACCCGTTATTCTTCTCGAAATAATATATATATGCTGTACAAAAATATGCCGCTTTGGCAGATTGTCCTGAATTCTCCATTTTTGCTTGCAGGATTTACGGCGAAATTGTTGTTTTTTGGAATCAAAGGTCTGGGAAGAGAATACGCGGCGGGTATCAAGAACGGATTTCAGCTGTGTAAAAAGGAGAAAAAAGTTGAATTCACCCGGAAAATGTGCCCCAGAATCTGGAAAATTCAGGTGGAATTGTGGAAAAATATTCCTTCCGGATTTCTTCGAAAGTAAGTTCGTTTATAGAAATTTAACGGGAAAAGGCGAATATTTTGTTGCCTTTTGGGGGCAACTATTATATAGTAGTAATGTTAAAGAGTACTGGAAAAAGAACTATTAGGGGTGATAAGCATTGATAAAAGACAATCAGAAGCATTTCAACCGCCTTCATGTGGTGATTGATGCTTTTGTGATTGCGGCCTCTTATGTACTTGCCTGGGTCATCCGTTTTAATGACTTGCTGCTGGGGCAGCCGGACTCAGTGGGAACTTTGCCCATCCAGCATTACATGTCGGCTCTGGCATTGATTGTTCCCGGATTTCTGATTTTATACCATGCCTTCAATCTGTATTCTCCCAAGAGAGTACAGGGGCGGCGCCTGGAACTGGCCAATATTCTGAAGGCCAATGCGCTGGGTGTCCTCTTGATCATGTTCGTGTTGTATATGACGAAGGAGAATGACTTCTCCCGATTGATGATCTATATTTTTGTGTGCATCAATGTCGCCGCAGAGGCGGCTGTGCGCATGGGAATCCGTTATATCCTGCGGGATATGCGCAAGCGTGGGCTGAATCAGAAATATATGATTCTGGTGGGATACAGCCGCGCGGCGGAAGAGTATATTGACCGTGTGATTGCCAATCCCCAGTGGGGCTACATCATTCGGGGGATTCTGGATGACAATGTGCCGGCAGGCACCACATATAAGGGAATCAAGGTGCTGGGACGTATCGCGAATCTTATGGTGATTCTGCCGTACAGTACGCTGGATGAGATTGCGATTACTCTGGGCCTGAATGAATATTACCGGCTGGAAGAGATTGTGGCAATCTGTGAGAAGTCCGGTGTGCATACGAAGTTTATTCCTGATTATAATAACATCATACCGACCAAGCCTTACACGGAGGATATTCTGGGGCTTCCTGTGATTAACATTCGCTATGTGCCGCTGACGAATACCTTCAATGCGGCGGTGAAGCGTCTGATGGACATCGCGGGTGCTATCTTCGGCATCATTGTGGCATCTCCGGTTATGCTTGCAGCCTGTCTGGCAATCAAGCTCACTTCACCGGGGCCGCTGATTTATAAACAGGAACGTGTGGGGCTGCACAACAAGACATTTCAGATGTATAAATTCCGTTCCATGGAAGTACAGCCGGAACAGGAGGAAAAGAAGGCGTGGACGGTAAAGAACGATCCACGTGTGACTGGTGTGGGTAAATTTATGAGGCGGACGAGCATTGATGAGCTTCCGCAGCTGTTTAATATCCTCAAGGGCGATATGAGCCTGGTGGGACCCCGCCCGGAGCGGCCGTTCTTTGTAGAAAAATTCCGGGAAGAAATTCCCAGGTATATGGTAAAGCACCAGGTGAGACCAGGGCTTACCGGATGGGCACAGGTGAATGGATACCGTGGAGATACCTCCATACGGAAACGAATCGAATACGATTTATACTATATTGAGAACTGGACCGTTGGATTTGATATAAAAATTATGTTTTTGACCATATTCAAAGGGTTCGTCAATAAAAACGCGTATTAATAAGGGGAAAAATCATGGCGAGAGCGAGAAAAAAACGAAGTAAAGCAGGAAGAATTATATTTGTAATTGAGATTGTGGTTCTGGTGCTTCTGATTGGCGCGCTGGCAGCATACGGATTTGTGAACTCCAAGTTGAGTAAAATCGGAAGTGACGATCTGGATATGGACAAGGTTCAGATGAATAATGCGGTGGAGAGCAATGAAGTGCTGACCGGGTATACCAATCTTGCGCTGTTCGGACTGGACAGCCGAAGTGAGGGTTCTGCCTTTGCGGGAAATCAGAACAGTGATACCATTATCATTGCAAGTATCAACAATGACACAAAAGAAGTGAAACTGGTATCTCTGTACCGGGATACTCTTCTGGATGTGGGAGATGACAACTACCAGAAATGTAACTCCGCTTACGCGATAGGCGGACCGGAAGCGGCGATCTCCATGCTGAACACAAATCTGGATTTGAATATCACAGATTATGCCACCATAGATTTCAATGCTTTGGTTACGGTTGTGGATGCGCTGGGCGGACTGGATATACCGCTGACGTACAACGAAATCGAACATATGAATAATTACTGCGTGGAGACTTCAGAGGTCACAGGCAAGTCTTATACTCCTATTGAGAAACCGGCGGAGAAGCCGGAGGGAACCCTGGCGGACACAGAGATCGTGGGAACCTATCACTTGAACGGTGTGCAGGTTACCTCTTACTGCAGAATCCGTTATACGACAGGTCTGGACTTCAAGAGAACGGAGCGTCAGAGAATGGTGCTTCAGATGCTGGCAGACAAGGCAAAGAAATCCAGCCTGACCACACTTTCTTCTATCATGGATGAGGTGTTCCCGATGGTGCAGACTTCTCTCAGCCAGCAGAAGATTTTCAATATGGGTGCGGGAATGCTCTCATATAAGTTTGATGAGACCACCGGTTTTCCGTTTAAACACACGGAGGTCAATCACACTTCGAAAGGGGATATCGTTGTTCCGACAACGCTGGCGGACAACGTGAAAGAGCTTCATAAATTCTTATTCGGTGAAGAGAATTACCAGGTATCCGATGAGGTGCAGAGAAAGAGCGATATGATTGATGGCATCATCAATGGAACGGTTACGGATCCAAGCAGTTCTACAACTCCGGCAGCGGATGACAGCAGTACAGAGTACACCGGCGGTACACAGGATTCCAGCGGATATGACAGCAGCTATGACAGCGGTTACACGGACTACAGTGATGATTACAGCGGTTACGATGACGGCAGTGATTATACCGGCGGAGGAGATTACAGCGGCGACAGCGGTTATACCGATGACGGAGACTATAGTGATGACGGCGGCTACACGGACGACGGTGGTTATACCGATGACGGAGACTATAGTGATGACGGCGGCTACACCGATGACGGAGATTACAGTGATGACGGCGGCTACACGGACGACGGCGGTTATACCGATGACGGCGGTTCCGATTACACCGATGGCGGCGGGGAATCCACCGACGGCGGAGACTCTGAGGAAGGTGTGTAGGACCGGAGCTTCCATTGTGAACGGCGAGACTGCAGTATGAGAAAACGGCGGACAACGAAAAGAGCCGAATGACGCACGAATATGAAGATTCCGGGGAAAGTTTCTCCGGAATCTTTTGCCTTTATGGGAAGACATATTGATGACGGAAGAGGGGAAAGGAAATGGAACGACCTACTGTAGATGTGGTGATTCCCACATACAAACCAGGAAAAATATTTGAGGAGCTTTTGAGAAGGCTGAGCAGACAGACTTATCCGGTTACGAAGATAGTCATCATGAACACAGAAGAACAGTACTGGCAGAGACGGTGGGAGCAGGAATATCCGATTCTTCAGGTTCACCATCTTGACAAGGCGGCGTTTGACCACGGAGGAACCAGGGCGGAGGCGGCCAGACTCTGCAACAGTGAGTATATGATCTGCATGACCCAGGATGCCATGCCGGCGGACAGCAGGCTGGTGGAAAATCTGCTGAAACCTCTGATCAGCGGAGAGGCCCAGGCTTCCTATGCAAGACAGCTTCCGGCGAAAGATTGTCATCTGATTGAGCGGCTGACCAGAGAGTTTAATTATCCTGAGAAATCCGTAGTCAAGAGCAGTCTGGATTTGGAACAGATGGGGATCAAGACTTACTTTTTGTCCAATGTCTGTGCGGCGTATAACAAGGCCACATATGAGGCCCTTGGAGGTTTTACGGAGCAGGCGATTTTCAATGAAGA